>MDSV01169737.1_pt1 | contig 38918 bp, 38 predicted proteins | sample 810851 | NCBI WGS metagenome assembly MDSV01 (sample SAMN05326640, study PRJNA326480) | marine metagenome | isolation source: seawater | place: Atlantic Ocean: North East | collected 2012 | reverse complement strand
GACAAAGTACCATCAGCGCTGAAAGGCTTGACTACCGAGTTCGGAATGGGATCGGGTATAACACTTTCGCAATAATCACCGGCGGAAAATTTATACTCAATTCCTGTAATAAGTAAACAAACTTTTGATAAAAAATTAGTTAATTTTGCTATGTTTTTGTAAAAAATTTTCGATGTAATTATTCAAATTAATTTTTCCATAATGTTTATAGATTTTATTTGAGTTATTTATTTTGGTCAATGCTGATGCAAATCTTTCACCTTTTCTTTGAGGTAAAAATTTAATTTTAGAACCAAATAATTTTGCAACTTCTAGAATGGAAAAACTTTTTTTATTGGTAACGCTTATATGTCTATTCTTATTTTGTTTCCATGCTTTAAAACAAACCTCAATAGTATCATCTATATGAGTAAATCTTCTAGACTGACTACCTGGTCTTACGACTGGTAATGGTTTTTTATTTAAGTAATGATCTTCAAATATACCAATTACAGTCGCCATCTTACCAGTACAAATTTGATTTGGCCCATACACATTATAAAAATAGATTACTTCATATTTAAAATTAAACCATTTCTTTAAATTTTCCAAAAATTCTAAGTTTTTAGATTTTGTGAATGCATAAGGAGATAAATCTTTATCTTTTCCTTTATTACCTAAAGAAGCAGATGTTGCAGAATAAATTAACTTTATTTTATTTTTTAAACAAAAATCAAAAACTGCATTTGTACCAATGCTATTTGATTGAATGCATTTATTCATTTGTAAAAAACTTTGATAAATTCTAGCAAACTCACCAAAGTGAAAAAGAACTTTTATCTTTTTTTTATATTTACCTAATAATTTACTTATATCTTTTGTATCGCCTCTTAAATATAAAATATTTTTATTTTTAATATGATTTTTTTTTGTGCCTGATGAAAAGTCATCTAAACTAATTATTTTATATTTAGTTTTATTAATCAAAAATTTAATCAAATTCGATCCTACAAATCCACTTCCTCCAGTCACCACTATTAAATTTTTCATCTATTTAAAAAATCCCTATATGTTAAATCAAATCCTGTTTCTAAATTTATTTTTGATTTCCAACCATATTTTTTAGCTAAATTTATATTAAGTTTTTTTCTTGGTGTTCCATTTGGCTTTTTTTTATCAAATTTAATTTTGACATTTAAATGTAGTTTTTTCATAATAAATATTGCAAAATTCAAGATAGTTTTTTCTTTACCAGAGCCAATATTAATTAAAAAATGTTTGGTTTTTTTTCTTAAAAAAAACTCACAAGCATCAGCTAAATCATCTACATATAAAATTTCTCTCAATGGTTTTCCATTGCCCCAAATATTTATAAACTTTTTTTTTTTAACTTTTGCATCATGTATTTTTGAGATTAAAGCAGGGAAAAAATGAGAATTTTTCTTATCATAATTATCATTTGGACCATATAAATTTGTTGGCATTAAGCATATATAATCTAAATTGTACTGCTTATTATAAGATTCGCACATTTTAATACCTGCTATTTTTGCAATTGCATATGCATCATTAGTTTCCTCTAAAGATCCTGATAAAAGATAATCTTCTTTTATTGGTTGACTGGCATATTTAGGGTAAATACAACTGGATCCTAAAAGTATAAGTTTTTTTACACCAGCTAAATATGACGAATGAATTAAATTTGTTTGTATCATTAAATTTTCATAAATAAATTCTGCCTTAGAATTTCTATTTGCCAATATTCCTCCAACTTTCGCAGCAGCAATAATAACAAAATCTGGTTTTATTAATTTTAAATATTTAAGAGTTTTTGCCTGATCAAGTAAATCTAAATTTGATTTATTTTTTGTGAATATTTTTTTATATTTTCTTTTTTTCAATAATCTTAAAATAGACGAACCAACCATCCCATTATGACCTGCCAAATAAATTTTACTATTTTTATTCAGAGCCATTTAGATAACTATATTCAGAATTGATCATTTCATCGATTAAATTGTGAATATTATTTTCGGGTTTCCATTTAAGTCTTTTTCTAGCTTTCTTTGCATCACCAAGTAAAGTGTTAACATCAAGTGGTCTAAAATAATTTTTATCGCATTCAATTATTGGAGATCCATTTTTATCATATCCTTTTTCTTTTAATCCTTTTCCTCTCCAAATAACTTTTAGTTTCAATTTTTTTGCAGTCAAATTTACAAATTGTTTAATTGAATATTGAATTCCTGTAGCGATAACATAATCATCTGGTTTTTTTTGTTGTAAAATTTTCCACATTGCATAACAATAATCTTTTGCATGTCCCCAATCTCTCTTGGCTTTAAGATTTCCTAAAAATAATTTTTTTTGTTTTCCCTCTTTTATTTTGCATAAACCTGAAATGATTTTTTTCGTAACAAATGTTTCTCCTCTCCTAGGACTTTCATGATTAAATAAAATTCCATTGCATGCATAAATTTTATAAGCTTCTCTATAATTTTTTGTTATCCAGTGAGCATATAATTTTGCAACACCATATGGACTTTGTGGGTAAAAGTCTGTTTTTTCATTTTGAGGTATTTTTTGAACCCGTCCAAACATTTCAGATGTTCCTGCTTGGTAAAATCTTGTTTTTTTATTAAGTTTATGAAATTTAATTGCCTCTAAAATTCTAAGAGCACCTAGTGCGTCAGCATTGGCAGTATATTCTGGCACCTCAAAAGAAACAGCTACATGGGATTGAGCGGCAAGGTTATATATTTCATCTGGTTTTATTTCTTTTATTATTCTTGATACTGATAATGAGTCTGTAATATCACCGTAATGTAATCTAAAAGTATAATTTTTTTCGTGGGGATCTTGATAGATATGATCTATTCTTGATGTATTTATACTTGAAGATCTCCTCTTAACACCATGAACAATATATTTTTTTTTTAATAAAAGCTCTGCTAAGTAAGATCCGTCTTGTCCTGTAATACCAAATATAAGTGCTGTTTTTTTTTTCATCTTACTATTTTTTAAAGAATACTTTGTTATTAATCATAATAAATATTAAATTTCAAATAATTCATTAATCAAATTTTTTATAAACATACTCAAATGTTTTTCTAAATGGCATTTTATACTTAAAAATTTGATTAAAGTTATTCTTTTTTAATAAATTATGAATATCACTAAACGAATAATTCTTAATAAGCATATCATCATAATGATGCTCAAACATAATAATATTCACATCTCGAATATATTTACCCATGCCTAACAAGACATTAAATTCATACCCTTCTGTGTCTATCTTAAGAAAATCGATTTTTGAGATTTTTTTTTGCTCTAAATAATCTGATAGTCTGATTTGGTTAACCTGTATTTGATTCATAAAATTATTATTTTTAATTAAATTTAGAAAAACATTTTTTTTCTTAAAATATTTAGAATTCTGATCAATATTATTTATAGTTGATGAAGATGTTTCTGATAGTTGATTCATCAATAATTCTTGTTTTTCCGTACCCAGTGCATAATTCTCTAAATTAATTTCTAAATTTTGAAATTTACTCTGAATAGTTTTTGTATTTTGTATTAGTTTTTTAAAATTAATTGGACTTGGTTCAAAAGAAAATATTCTTTTTATATTGAAATTTTTTGAAAACAAAATTATTGACTCACCTTCATGTGCTCCTACATCAAAAAAAGTTTCAAAATCTTTAAAATTATTTTTTTTTAGAAATTTAAATAGTTTAATCTGATAATAAAAATCAAAATATTTAAGAATTTTTAATGAAATGTATTTTATCATTTATTTATAATGAATATATATCTGTCTTTAAAAAATTTTCTCATGTCAGGTTTAAGTTCGGGATTACAATCATTTTGATTATTATTACATTTTATAAAATTTTGAGTTAATTCTTTAAATCTATTGTCAATTCTTAAATGCATTTTATCTACTTTATAATATGTTTCTTTAAGAGGCATGTAAGAATATTTTTTGATTTCATCATTAATTCTTGAAATATTTCGTCCTACAAAAACTATGAAAACTATGAATATTAATAAAATAAATTTATATCTTTTTTCTTCTAAGGAATTATCGAATTTATCAAGAAAAGATGAAAATGGTAAAAAAAATAAAATTGCTATCAAGCAATAGCCCCCATATCTTAATGCTGGGTGATTATAGAACCATTCAATTAAAAAAATAAAAAACATTATTATTATTAAATAATTATATTTATTTTTAATCAAAATTTTTTTCTTTTTTTTAAAAAAAATAATTAGAAGAAAAAGCATTACAAAAAGTAATCCAAAAATAAAATCAGATACCTTATTAAAAAAATAAATATCAATCCAATTTGGCAACCAATTAAAATATTTTACATGTTCAAATGGATTATCAACTGCAAAGTTTGGAGTTTTTCCTGCTTTTGACCAATTTTCATAATGAAGACTCATTCTATCTAATTCTGCTGAACTAAAGGACCAGCTTAAATTATCAAAACAAGTAAACTTAGCTGGATAAACTAAACATCCTGTATTTATGAAATAAACAATTATAACATTGATTAACAATAGTAGAAATAACCAAAAAAAAGATTTTTTTAATGTTTGAAATATTAAAAAGTTTTTTTTTTCATTCAATAAAATATAAATTATTGGAATTGCAAGAGATAAATACAATAAATAAAATGCTTTTAATGAAATTATAAGACCAATAATAATGAATATTTTGTAAATGTTATTTTCATAATTTGTTTCAAAATTTATAAAAGAAATAAGGTAAAGAACTAAAATTAATATTAAAATTTGTGCAGATCTATCTGTTCCATGCTCTTGTATTCTATAAAAAAAAACATTGATAAAAATAAAAAATAATAAACTTAAATACGAGATATAATTTACCTTTTTATTTTTAAATCCCTCAATAATCTTTGATAGTAAAATTAAATTAGAAAAAACTAAAAATAAGACTGCCGAAATATAAAATGTAAAATATTTAATTATTGGTAAAAAAAATAAGGAATTTAAATAAAAAATTGAGGATGGTGTTCTAAAACCATGATTAAATTGACCAATTCCTATCAAAGCTGGATATTGAGTTAAATAATAACTATATGGAAAATGATAATAATGAAAATCATCATGAGTTTTGTAGATCAATAAAGAAATAAATGAAATTGATAAAAGTAAAAGACATATAATTACATATTTTTTTATAAAAATTTTTTTATAAAAAATCAGAAATAAAAAAAATCCAATAATTATTATGATTGAATTATGATAAATATTATGTGCTATAAAGTAATGTGAAATATAAGAGTACAGAATTAAAAAAAATATACCCAAAAGACCAGTAAAACCTAAATCTTTACCAATTGTTTTTTTTTCATATATTTTTTCAAATAACAATCCATATCCTAAAACTGAAAATGTGATAAAAAAATATGTAATTAAAAGGAATAGAAAATTAGAATTAATCATTATATTGGTATTATTTTATTTATCTTAATTTATTTTATTTTTAAACAACTAATGTATAAAACTTAAATGAGAAATTTAACCTTAATTATTCCAGCCAAAAAAGAAAAAGAGTCATTGTCAAAAGTGCTTGATGAACTGGAACCTTACAATTTTAAAGTTGTTATTGTATTAGAAAAGGAGGATTTAGAAACCATAGAAACAATACGTAACAAAAGCTGTAAAATTCTTTACCAAAAAAATAAGGGTTATGGTGATGCTTTAATTCAAGGAATAAACTATATTGAAGACGAATTTTTTTGTATTTTTAACGCTGATGGCTCATTTGATCCCTCAGAGATTAATAATATGATTCAAATATTACATAAAAATAACGCAGATTTTGTGTTTGCTAGTAGATATGAAAAAAATTGTTCGAGTGAAGATGACACTTTAGTCACAAAAATAGGAAATTTTATTTTTACTAAAATAGGAAATATTTTTTTTAATCTTCATATAAGTGACATATTGTATACATTTGTTGTTGGTAAGACTCAAAAAGTTAAAAATTTAAATCTAAAAAGTAAAGATTTTGTATTTTGTGTAGAATTGCCGATCAAAGCTAATAGAAATAATTTTCGATTGGTTACATCAAAATCTAATGAAAGGTCAAGAATAGGAGGTGTAAAAAAACCAAATGCTTTTAAAGACGGATTTAAAATATTATTTGGTATGATTAAACTTTTCTTTAAAATTTTCTAATTTTATTCTTGTCAGTAATTTTATAAATAATCAAATAAACTAATAAGTAAATTAAAATTGAGGTCCCTATTAAGCTAAGTTGATAAATTGTGTGAAAGATATTTTTTGATGCGAAATAAAAAATAATCAAATTAAAAGTAATAATTATTAAACTTGATAAAATATTTGAATTTAAACTACTAATTAAAAATTTTGTTTTACAGAAAACATATAATTTTTGATGTAAATGTTCAGTATCAGGTTCCAGCGGATCATTTTTTTTAAAATATATCTTTCTAATTATTGAAAATAAATTTTCAAAACATGGATACCAGAGTAATAATATAATGAAATAAGGAGATATATTTTGATTTAAATTATAAATTTTAATTAGTAAAAAACCGATTAAGAAGCTTAAAGAATATGCACCACTATCACCTAAAAATAACTTATTAGAAAAGTTTAATATTAATATAAATAAAATTACTGAAATAAAATATATAAATCGATCTTCAAAAAAATTAAGAGATGTCAGTAAATCTAGTTTAAAAAGTAACAATATTATGAGTGAAAAATAACCTAATAATAACCCATTTAATCCATCTATAAAATTTGATCCATTAATCAAGATCATTAAACAAAAAGATGTAAAAATATATCCCCAATAATTATTCTGAATGATATTATCAAAAAAAATTATTTTTGTTGGTGTTACTTCAAATTTACTTATAAACGAAAATGATAATATTACTAAACATTGTAGAATAAATCTTTTTTTAGGAGATGTTAAAATATTTAAATCCGATAATAATCCTAAAATAAATAATCCAATAAAAACCAAACAAAAAAAATAATAGTTAGGCAAAAACAAATAAAGAGTTGGTAATAAACAAAAGATTCCTCCAGTCAATGGTATAGAAACGTTTACAAAAGACTGGTGTTTCAAACCTGAGTTACTCAAAATTATTTGAGATTTATTTATAAATAAATTTATGAAAAAAATTGAAATTAAATAAATAAAAAGAACAATCATGAATTTAAGAATGATTTTTTTATATAATTAAAAGATAGTATTAAAAGGTAGTAAGATGATTTTAAAAAATTGTAATTTAGATAGTGATTATAAACTTTGAACCCATCTCTGATTTTTTGAAATGAAGATGATGATAAAGAATTTTTAGATTTTCGCCATTTGACTAATCTTTTCTTAAAAGCAAATATACTTGTTCCATCTTTCAAAATTCGTAACCATAATACAAAATCCTCCTTTGTCTTAATGTTTGGAAATTTAAGTTTATTTTTAAGTATTTTTTTTTCAAAAATTACTGATGATAATCCAATATTACATGATTTGCTGAGTTTTAAAAAATTATTGTAATCTTCAGCAATTCTTATTCCTATTACTTTATTGTCTTTATCAATAATTTCATAATTTGAATGTGAAAATGAAATATTCTTTTTTTTCATGAAATTAATTTGAAGTTTTAATTTATTCTTATTCCAAATATCATCAGCATCTATAAAGCAAATATATTTTCCTTTTGCTTTTTTAATACCTTTATTTCTTGACTCACCCGCTCCTAGATTTATTTTATTAATGATTAATTTGAATCTCTTATCTTTTTTAATTAGTTTTTTTATAAAATTTAAATCTCTTCTGTCCTCATCATCATAAATAATTAATACTTCAAAATTTTGATAAGTTTGGTTTAGTATCGATTCAATCGTTCTTTTAAAAAATTTTTTTTTTTTGAAATATGGGATTATCACACTTGCTTTATTCATTTTAATTAATCTAGAATTTGTTTTATCTTTAAAAAATGTTTAAATTTTGAATATTTCAGAGCATTTTTTTTTAAAATTATTTTATCTTTATATATTTTATCTTTTTTAAGTTTTTTAAAATACAATAACTTTTCATAAAGCTTATTAGGTAAATTACTATCAAACAAAATACCATTTTTACCATGATTTAAAAATTCAGATGGACCATTTGGACAATTACTGCATATTAAATAACAGTTATTAATTGCTGCTTCAACCATCACAAAACCTACTTCTTCCCAAAGTGAACTTAAAATAAATAGCTCACTTTTTTTCATATAAGCAAAAACATTTTTTTTGTGACCTAACAGATATACTTTATTTTGTAATTCATTTTGACTTATTTGAATCTCAAGATTCTTTCTTTCTTCACCTTCACCAATAATATAAAGGCAATATTCATCATTATTCACACTAAATTTTTTAAATTCATTTATTAAATATGAAAAATTTTTTTGTTTTGTTAATCTTCCCACACTTAAAATAATTTTTTTTTTATTCGTAAAATTAGAGCTTATTTCATTTTTTTTTCTAGATGAAATTAATTTTTTTGAACTTAAAATTGCATCAGGTAAAAATTTTATTTTTTTTTCAGTAAATACTTTTTTTGAAATCAAATCTAATTTTAAGTCATTTGTAGGACAAGTAATCAGTTTAATTTTTTTTTCAATTTTTGACCAAAAAAACTTTCTTATAAATGTTAATTTTGGATAACCTGAAATTCTCAAAATAAATTCTGTATCAAATTTAAAAAAATTCAATAACATTAATGGGAGAGAGGTAATTAAATGTAAAATAATTAATTTTGGTTTATCTTTTTTTAATAAAATAAAGAGTGGAATAAATGAAATCAAAAAAATTATCGAGTAAGATATCCTGCTACCTAAAAAACCACGTTTAGGTAAAAATCTAAAATAGTTAAAAGTCAGGTTTATTACTTTTACTGAATTTTTTTCAAATTGATCTAGATATTCATTCCATTCACCACAAGAGTTAATAATATATGCCTCATAAATTTTACTGTATTGATTAATTGCATTGGCAGAATTTATTGTCGATATAATAGTTCCAATTGGATTTAAACATGGAGACCAATAATATATTTTTTTTTTCATTAATATAATTATTTATTATAATTCAATTAATTTACAAATAAATGTGTCTATCTAATGAACTTAGGAAGATAAAAGCTTTGATGTTCTCCAAATCACATCATGTTTTTTAGCAAACTCAAATGCTGATCTTCTAATCTTGTCGTATTTTTTGATATCATTGCTTATTTTAGAAATTTCTTTAAACCATTCTTTTTTATTCTTATAATCTTTGATCAAAATACAATTTTTTTTATGATAAAGCACTTCATTTAAAACTTTTAAATTTGAACATAAAATCAATTTACCTAATTTCATATAATCAAATAGTTTTAATGGTGATGTAAATTTTGAAATATCTCCTACATTTCCAGATACTGTGATTTTAGAAGTATAAGGTAAAATACAAACATCAATTTTTAATAATTTTTTGTAGATTTTTGAATAAGGAATGTAGGGAAAAAAATAAATATTCTTATTTTTTAAATCTTTTTTAATACTTATAATTTGATCTTTTGTTCCGCCATACACAAAATAATTATTTTTTTTATCTATCTCAGAAATCTTTATTATCATTTCTATACCTCTAGAATTATAGATTGAACCAAAATATCCAATATTTAATTTTTTTGGATTAACAGCATATTTCTTTATTTTTGGTTTTAATGATGAGGCGTTGTGTAATACAATTATTTTTTTATTTATAACTCCATATTTTAAATATCTTTTTTTAAGAGTCTTAGTGGTAGTTATAATTTTAATTATTGATTCATAGTTCAAAATTTTTACTACCTTAACTAAAAAATTTACTAGACGTCCTTCGATCGAAATGTCATCGTGAATTTCAAAAATATGTTTTTTTTTAAATATAGATAGCAAGAAAGATGTAAAAAAGTTTCTAGTAATAAATAAATCTTGTTTTTTATAATCTGAAAACAGAATAGATAAAAAACTAAAGAGATAATAATTAAGTCCTGTAGGAAATTTATCAAAATATTTTAATCTTGTAATTTTAAATTTATGTTTAATATCGTAAAAATTAAAATAATTTTTGTCTATATTGCCTGTGTTTGGTAAAATTAGATTTACCTTATGACCAATTTTTGAGATAGCCTCACATAATTTAGCAGTTTGAAGACTACTAGCATTATTTGAAGGTGCAGCAGAGTTTGATATATAACAAATATTCATTTATGCCGAATTATTTCGTTTAATCCCTCATTCAATGAAATTTGAGGCTTAAATTTACTTAGCTTCGCTATACGTTTTATATCTGCAACTGCAGAAAATTGGTCATCTTTAGTTCCTTTTTGATATTTTACTTTAAATTTAAAATTAATTTTTTTTTTAATTAAAGAGACAAGTGACTGGACTGATGTTCTTTTTCCTGTTGCAACATTTAAGGTTTTATTAAAAAACTTTTTGTTATTTATGATAATTTCAAAATATTTTAAAAGATCATCTATATGAATAAAATCCCTTAATCTTTTTCCACTTCCTTTTATTATTAAAGATTTTTTTTTGAAAATTTGAGTAAGATAAATTCTTATCATACCATGTTTAGAATCTTTTAATTTTTGCTCTGATCCATAAACGTTAAATATTCTTAAAATAGTATAATTTATACCTTTTTCTTTAAATTTTATGATTGAATTTTCTGATGCTTTTTTTGATAAACCATAAAAACTATTTGGATATGTTTGAGTATTTTCACTCAATTTTTTTTTTGATTGATTTCCATAAACTGACATTGAGCTTGTATAGATAAATTGTTTGCAATTATTTTTTACAGCGTAATCTAAGAGTTTGTGTGTAGTATATGTATTTCTTTTAAAATCATTTAATGGATCTTCAAAACTTTTTTCTCCACTAGATTGACCAGCAATATGGATTATTATTTTAATATTTTTTATTTTTTTTAAAAGATTAGAATCCCCACAGTCACCCCTTAAAAAAGTAAAATTTTTATGTTTAATTAAGTTATCTTTAGACCCGTTAGAAAAATCATCTATTCCAATAATCTTGTGAGTGTTGACAATTTTTTTAATTAAACAGCTTCCGATAAACCCAGCAGCTCCTGTTATCAAAATCATATATCTAATTTAAATCCCTAAAAGTTAATTAAAGGCGTATATAGGATCAAAAACATTTATCCAAAATTAATTAATGAATATAAAAGGAATTGAAATAGTTTCAATAATAATCATTAGATTACTTGCCTTCATTACAAGCTGGTCAATCTCTTATAAATTGATATAAGTGTGCATATTTATAGATTAATCAAAATTCTTAATTTAATTGAATTAAAAAATTTAAAATTAATTAATTTGATTTTAAATGAAACTTTATTAAAACAATTTAATAAGTGAAAAAAATAATCATTACAGGTCCAGGCAACAGTGGTAGTGGAGCATTTATTGATCTTCTTAAAGGACAAAATGACATTTATGTTCCTTTTCATGGTCAAGAATTTAGATTGGTAAATGACCCTGATGGTCTCCAAGATTTAGAAAATAGTTTATTCAACAATTTTAGTCATAATAATTCTGCTAATGGTTTTAATAAATTTGAAAAATTTTGCAATAATTTAACAAATCTCAAATCGAAGGAAAATAAAATTTATCCTAAAAATTTTACAAATTTATATTTACAATTTTTAGATAAGATTAAATTACTAGAATATAATGGATTACCAAAATTCCAATTTTTTAATTTAACTTTTTCAGAAAAAATGAAATTTTATTTTGATAGATTAATTTTAAGAAAAAATATAAGAGAAATAGATCTCTTTAAAATGACTATTCCTACTGATCACAAAACATTTTTAAGTGAATCTAAAAATTTTATTGATAATGTGATTGCAAATTCTATTAAATATGACTCAAAAAAAATTGCTCTATTAGATCAAAGTTTAAATATATTTAACCCTGAAAGTAACTTGAAATTTTTTTCAAATACAAAATGTATAATTACTTTGAGAGATCCCAGGGCTGTTTTTTACATGCTTAAAAACTCTGCACAAATGGCATATGATGGACTAGACATCTTAAAATTTATCAAATGGTATAAATTTACTTACACTAAATTAAAAAATATCAATTTTGATATGTCGAAATTTATGGTTATTCAATTTGAAGATTTTTTAAATAACTACTCTAACAAGCGAAAAGAAATCTTTAATTTTTTGGAGATTAAGGATGATAATAATTTTTTTGACATAGAATGGAGTAAAAAAAATTCAGAACAAACTATGACCAAACTAAAAAAAGAACATTTAGATTTAATCGAGAAGGAATTAAAAGATTTTTTGATTTGGTAAAAATGAAAAAACTTTTGTATTTAAGCGATTTTTCTTTACCAAACAAATCAGCTTATACAGTTCATGTTTTAAAAATTTGTGAAGCATTTTCAAAAAAAAAAATTCAAGTTAAATTAATTGTTAACTCATCAAAGGTTAATTTTAAAAAAGTAAAGAGGGATTACTTATTAGATCATAGTTTTAATATTCATCCACTTAGAAAAAGGAAAATAAAATTAAATTTAATTCAAAGAATTTTCGATACAATTAAAATACTTTTATTCTTAAAAAATGAAAAATTTGATTATATTATTTCAAGAAATATCATTGCTAGTGTCTTTTTAGCATTCTTTCAAATTAAAAATATTTTAGAAATTCATACAGAAACAACAGGAATTACTAAGTATATTTTATTTCTAACAAAAATAAGATTTATTAAAAAAAACATAAAATTTATTTATATTCATAAAAATTTAAAAAAATTTTTAAATTTAGAAAAAAATAAATCTATAGTTTTAGATGATGCTGTTAAACTAAATGATTTTAACAAATATCCTCAAAAAAAAACAAAAAAAGAATTTGTTTACACTGGGAGTTTTGTTAATGGTAAAGGTGTAGAGATTATTCTTAAACTTGCTGAATTTTTTAAAGAATACAATTTCAATCTGTATGGAAATATTGATACAATGGAATTTCATAATAAAAAAAAATGTTCAAAATTTTCAAATATCAAAATTTATGGATTCAAAAGTTATAGCTCCATAACTAAAGTTTTGATAAAAACTGAATATTTGTTAATGCCCTATCAAAAAAAAATTAGTGTATTAAAAGATAATGTAGACGTTAGTAGATATATTTCTCCTCTAAAAATGTTTGAATATTTAGCTGCAAAAAAAATAATATTTGCGTCAAAACACAATGTATATTCTCATATTTTAAAAAATAATTATAATTCAATATTATTAATTCCAAATAATATTAATGATTGGGTAAAAAAAATATCAAAAGTTTTAAAAAATCCCAAAAAATATCAGCCCTTAAAAAAAAACTCATATCTTACAGCAAAAAAATATAGTTGGGATAGTAGATGTTCAAAAATATTAAATTTTTATTTTAAATAAAAAATCTATGTTGATTTAATTTTAAACAATGAAGGTGTAAGAAATTTAAATGGTTTTTTAAAATTCATCTTATTAAATTTATTAAATATCTTATTATGTTCTTTTCGCATCACTGGATTATTTTTATAACCATCAAATCCGGCCAAATAAATTGATTTTACTTCACACGCTGTCATCAAAGACAGGACATATGGAAGTACGAAAGCTTTGTCTAGAATACAGTGGCTTTTAAAATATGCAAAACTTTTTTCTTTTACAATTAATCCATAATTAATTTTTTTATATTTTGTTAATAGTTTTTGTAGATTTTTTTCAAATGAAGAAAAAGGTGTAATTAGTTTAGTATTTGATGAAATTGAATTTATTTCAGAAATTATTCTAGTTGGATGACAAATGGCTAAAAAGTCAACTTTAATTTTATATTTTAAATTTTTTAGACTATTTAAGCTTATGATTAGCGGTTTATTCTTTTTAATAAATTTTTCAATTTTATTCTTATGTAAATTTAGAGACTCGCTATTTGCTAAAATCAAAATTTTTTTATTATAAAATTTTTTTACATTAATATTTTTAAATTTTTTAGTATTAAAAAATTTAGTAGCATCTTTTAAAATACTAGGATTATATGTTTTACATTTTTGTTTTTTTAAGTTTTCAATTGCTAAAATTAATTCATTTTCCTCATATCTTTTATCAGATAACATGTACTGTATATAAGTGGGATGTATTTTATATTTAGCTGATAAATAATAATAAAGGTTTGTACCCCACTTAAATTTTTTCTTAAGATCTGTAAAATATTTATCGACTGTATCTGTTAAAAATACAAGATTATATTTTTTTGCATTAACTGAATTCAAATAAGAACAGAGCAATTCTGTTTTAACATTTCCTGGACCCCTGCCCATTCCCAACACTGTCGAGTCAGCAAATTTTGCTCCATTTTGTAAGGCGGTAATAGTGTTAAATAGTGCAATTTCTGTATTATCATGAGCATGAATTCCAAACGGACCTTTCCAGTATTTTTTAATCAATACACAGATTGATTTTGTTTGGTCCTGAGTTAGTGATCCAAGGCTATCTGCAAAATAAAAAAAATCTAAAAAACTCTTATTCAGTTGACTGAGGATAATTTTAAGAGATTTAAGATTTATTTCAGTGATTTGCATGAGATTAATTGCTGTTAAGTAACCTTTCTTTTTAAGAATTTTTGAAGCTTTTACAGCTAATTCAATTTCATTTTTATGAGAAGCTATTCTCACCAATGAAACTCGGCTTTTCTTTTTGTTTAAAAAAAGTTTATCTAATTCATTTTCTAAATTTAATATTGAAAATTCACCAATATTAATCATTACAGCTAATTTCAATTTTTTAGGGATCTTAAATTTTGAAATTAATTTTTCAGTAGTACTCGCAAATGGGCCTAGATTGGTAGTATCTTTCAAGAATCTGAAACCAAACTCCACAAAATCCATATTCAAATTTTGCATACATTCTAAGTAATTTTTTACAGTTCTCTCATCAAAATTCCATGAATTATAATATCCACCATCTCTAAGTGTGCAATCAATATGTTTTATATTTTTCATATTAGTTAAAAGTTACAATTTTATTTTTTATCGTGATCGTATGATCAACAAAATTAGAAATTTCATCTGAATGAGAAATGACTATCAAAATTTTATTTTGTTTTAAAGAGCTAATATTTTCAAATATTTTTCTAGCATTTTCTGTATCAAGTGATGAAGTTGGTTCATCAAAAACTATAAGTTGGGCCTCATGATAAATTGCTCGAGCAATAGCCAATCGTTGCATTTGTCCACCAGATAATTTAACCGCATTTTCTCCAACATTTTCAGATAATATTTTATTAGTATCATTAATTATTTCATCAAGTTTTGAACTTTTCAAAGACTCATGAATTTTCTCATTATTTTCCTGACTAACATTATAACTAAAAGTAATATTTGATTTTATAGAACTATCTAATAAGAAAATTCTTTGAGGTAAAAAAGATTGGTAACTATTTTTGATTTCACTTAAATCATATTTTTCGTTAATTTTAATTTCACCTTTAGAATAATCCAATAGACCTAAAATTAAATTTGCGAGTGTTGTTTTTCCAGATCCACTTGGGCCAATTATTCCATAAATTTTTCCTTTTTCAAATTTTAAATTAACATTTTCAAGTATAGACTTATCTTTAAATGCAAAAGAAACATTTTTAATTTTAAGATCATTTAATACAAAATTTTCAATATATTTTTGTTTTTTTTGATATGTCTTATCTTTATTAATTTCTTTTTTAAATTCACTATTCAAAATTTCAACTGACAATTTATTTAATCTAATAAGTTGATATTGATTCAAAATTTTATTTCCTGACGGAATGAGCTTAATACCAGCTGCTACGAAGATAGATAGTGTTGGAAGCATATCAATCAAAGGAGTTTTGGAAAAATTAATAAATAAAATTAAGGTACAAATTAAAAATACGAAGCAAATTTCATAAATAGATTTAGGTATTATTTTAAGTAAATTAGTTTTTATAGATATATTGATCTGTTTAGATAAATTTTCCTTATTAAGAGAAATAAATTGATCTTCTTTTTTATAAGTTTTAATTTCTCTAGTACTGTTGAAAGTTTCGATAATTTCTTTAAGAGTTTTTCTGCTAAGTTTTATTCTCTCTTTAGACCACATCATCAATTTATATTTTGTTGAAAAGTAAAAAATTAATGAAACTAAGATAATAATTAGAGCTGCACAAATAGTGAATAAAAAGTCAATTCTCAGTAATAAGATGAAAATTGCAAAAATAATTATTGCTTCAATTAAAATATTTAAAATACCATTGAGATAAGTAGTAAAACTTTGTGTTTCATCAATATTTCTTATTAAAGTTGAAGAATTAGTATCTAAATAATTTTTATAAGGCATCATAAGATAATTTTTAATTAGTTTAGATGCTAGACTTAAGTGAATTTTTCCTAAAAATCTAAACTGCCAAAGATTAAAATAAATAAGCAAGAAATTTTTTAATAGAAAAATTGTTAATAAAGTAAATGAAAAAAAATATAGAAAATATTCCTCACTAACAGGTATCAAGTTCTGAAATGGAATTTCATTGTCTGTTATCATCTTAACTAAAGGATATAGAATAGCTAATCCAGCTATTTCTAAAACCATCAAAATAAATGTGATAAAAAAATGAAATAAAAACTTAATTTGATATTTTTTATCTATTAAATTATTAATTTTTTTTAAAGATACAAACATTCTTATAAAGTAAATCCATCATCTATTACAAAATCTTGTCCTGTAATTTTTTTTGAATAATCAGATATCAAAAATTCAATTATTCCATTTAGATCGCTACTTTTAAGTAAATTTTTATTTGAACAAAATTTACTATATTTATTCAAAAATTTTTTATTTTGATTATCAAAAATTCCACCTGGACTTACTGAATTTACTCTTATCTTGTATTTTAAATTCAATTTTGCAAGATATTTTGTCATAATAATTAAAGATGATTTTGACATTGCATAATACAATGGCATGTCCATATTGGTATCCTTGTAAATTTCAAACCTTGGTAAAAAAGAACCATAAATTGATGCAAAATTAATAATTGAGCCTCCTCCATTTCTTTTGAAATACTCAATAAAAATTTTATTTAAATTATAATAAGGTTCTAAATGAGTATTTATTTCTTTTGAAAAATCTTTAAAATTTAAATTTAATGATTTGGGGTGTTTTTTCCTATTAGTTTTGGGATATAAACAAATTATTATACCATCAATTTTTTTATTACTTTTTATTATTTGATTAACCCTTTTTTTTGTAAGATTGAAATTACTTGTATCAAAAATTAAATCTGAATTTTTACTAGAAACTTTATCAACTCCAATTATATCCGAATGAGTCTGTAAATGCTTTTTTAAAGACGATCCAATAAGACCAGAAGAGCCAAACAAGATAATTTTTTTTTTCATCCAGTTAATCTTTTGAAAGTTGAGTGTTTAATTTGACCCTTTAAAGGAAATTGTTTTTTTTTTAGATTTATACTTATCTCTTTAAATACATTATCTACCTCTTTTAAATATCTATTAATTATTTTATTATTATATGCAAAACTTGTGGCTACTTGAGCGCCAGCTAGAAAGCCTTTTTTAAGCATTTCTTGAGTAAAAAATGTAAGTATTTCTAAGTTATTAGGATAATCAAATTTTAAATAAGGAATACAATCTTGCCCACTAGTTATAATTTTAATTTTATTTTTTTTGGCAAGCATTAGCCATCCTTTTTTTATTTTTAAACCATATGATGAAATTTTCTTATTTATATTTGCTTCTCTCAATTTTTTTAAAGTCGTATTAGCAGCAATAAATCCTAATCTATCAGTCCACATTGTCGAACTAATAAAGGTATCTTGAGAAACTTGCATAATTTTTTTTTTTCCAATAATTGCTGAAATGGGATAGCCATTACCTATTGATTTACCAAAAATAGCAATGTCAGGATTTATTTTTAATTTTAAGTGCAAACCTCCATAATTATCTTTAAAGCCTGAGGTAATTTCATCAAAAATAAGTATGGCATTATTTTTTTTTGCTATTGATTTCACTTGTTTAAGAAAGTTACTATTAGGTTTTACTCCTCTCATGGGTTCCATGATAATTATTCCAACATCATTATTCTTTTTTTTAAAAATTTTTCTAAGTGAATTAATGTCATTATACATAAAAGGTTTAATTGAATTTTTAAATGAATTTGAAACACCTCTTGTTTTTAAACCTGGAAGTAATTGATTATCTAAATTTTTTGAATTATTCATATTTGTTGCTAAATACCAATCATGCCAGCCGTGATATCCACAAAATGCTATATTATTTTTATTCGAATAAGCTCGAGCTATTCTTATGGCAACCATACATGCCTCACCACCAGATTTACAAAATTTAGCCATTCCTGACCATTTATGTATTCTCAACAACTCCCTTGCTAGATCTACCTCCTCTGTAGCATTTAATGTACACATTGAGCCTTTTTTAAGACCATTTATTAATGATTTATTTATATCTTGGTTAGCATATCCTAAAACACAAGAAGTAACTCCCATTCCAGCAAAATCATAATAAACTTTATTATTTAAGTCCCACACTTTACAGCCTTTTGCTTTTTTATAATATGCAGGCCATAAACCAGGTAAAAACATTTCACTACGTTTAGATAATAATTGATTTCCACCAGGAATAATTTTTTTTGCCTTTTTTAAAAGAACTTGCCCTTTATTCATTATTTTAAATTTTTATATAAATTAAGTTTTTTTGTATATAATTTTGCTAAATTAAAATCGTCAATATCATCAATCTCCAAAGATTTCCATTTTTCTAACCTTAAACCTTTAGTTTTGTTATGATAAAAAGTTTTCTTTTTAAGTAATGTTGAAATTTTCGAAAGATATATAGATCCCTCTAAATAATAAAGCGGTTCAACATCTTGTCTTCTAATATATAATTTATTCACATTTTTCAAATATGGCTTCAAAAAATCTCTCTGATTTAAAGAATATAGAAAAGCAGGATGTTGACCAATTACTTTGGTAACACTTACAATTGTATCTATATTATGTTTTAAAACTTTTCTTATACATAAATCAATATCCTTGCAGTCCCTTAATGGTGAGGTAGGCTCTAGTAATAATATATAATCATAAAAAATATTTTTTTTTTCATAAAATTTTATTGCATGTTTAAGCACACTAAAAGAGCTGGCTTTGTCTGTTGCAAATTTTTTTGGTCTCAAGAATGGAACTTTTGCTCCATATTTTTTTGCTATATTTGAAATTTTAGTTGAGTCTGTACTTACTATAATTTTATCAATTAATTTAGATTTCTTGGCTGCTAAAATTGACCAAGCAATTAAAGGAATTTTGTCTAGTTTTTTTATGTTTTTATTCTTTAAACCTTTGCTTCCTTTTCTTGCAGGAATTACGCAAATTATCTTTTTTTTTCTAATCACTATTCTGACTCTCTTGCCTCTATCAATTTATTATAATCACCAATATCATATAAATTTTCATGAACATTAAAAAAACCAATTTTCTTTTTTCTTTTTTTTAAATAATTAATAAAGTCGTTCATATCTTGATATTTATTATTAGCTAAATATTTTAAGATTTTTGGTTCGAGACAATAAATTCCAGAATTAACTAAATATTTAATTTTTGGTTTTTCATTAATTAAAATTTTACTTGTTTTACTAAGTTCAACAACTCCATAAGGAATTTTATGAATATAAGAGTGACAGCATATAGTAAAATCATTCTTATTTTTGTGATGATAACTTAAAAGATCCTCTTTTCTTAAACTAGTATAAATATCACCATTAAGTACTAAAATGCTTTTAGTAAGTTTCTTTTTTTTTAAGAAAAATAATGGGCCCGCAGTACCTAATCTTTTTTTTTCAGAAAAATAATTAATTCTTAATTTTAGACTCTCTCCATTACCAAAATAGTCTTTTATTTTTTCTTGTAAATAATTGACTGAGATGTTTATATTTTTAAAACCAGATGATTTAAGAGAATAAAGAATACTTTCTAATAAAGGTCTTGTACCAACATTTATCATTGGTTTTGGAAAAAAATCTGTAAGAGTATGTAATCTTTTTCCTATACCACCTGCTAAAATTAAAACTTCATTTTCATATTCTTTATCTTTTAAGATATGTTCTCTTACATAAATTCCTTTTAACGTATTATTTTTTTTTAATACTGGGATATATCTAATGTCATTTTTCCTTAAAAAAATTTTTTTTGCCTCTTCTTTTGAAGATTTTTCTCTCAGAAAAGTAAATTTTTTTTTATAAAGTCTTGAAACTTTAGTTTCTAAATTTTTTTTTTTTATTGATAGTCTTCTAATGTCACCGTTAGTAAAAATTCCAGAAACTTTATTTTTTGAATTAAGAACAATACAAATTTTTTCTTTTGATTTGTTTAAACAATTAATAACATCTTTAATTAACTGATCATTTTTGATTAAATTTGAATTTAAAGAATTAGTTTTTATCATTTTTTTTTATTACGAAGTTTCCTAAAACCAAAATATCCAAACCACATGAAAAGAATGTTCTTATTGCGTCTTGAGGTGAACATACTATGGGCTCTCCATTTAAATTGAAAGATGTGTTTAATAATACAGGAATATTAGTAATTTTATTAAATTCTGAGATTAAATCAAAAAAAATAGGATTGACAGATTTGATGACCGTTTGAACTCTTGCAGTATTATCAACATGTGTAACTGCAGGAATTTTTTTTCTCCAAGCTGCTTTTACTTTAACAGCTTTTTCCATGAAGTAAATTTTATCACTTTTTTTCATGTTAAAAATTTTATGCGCATCACCTTCTAAAACTGCTGGTGCAAATGGTCTAAAGTTTTCTCTAAATTTTATTGCTTGATTAACTAAATCTTTCACATTTGAATTTCTTGGATCTGCTAATATTGATCTATTGCCCAGTGCCCTGTGTGAAAATTCCATATTTCCTTGAAACCACCCAATAAGTTTACCTTCTGATAAATATTTTGCAATTTCCATAGTTAAACCTTTTTTAAATTCAGAAAATTTTAATTTTGATTTTAAGATTTCATTTCTAATTTCAGTTCTTGAAAATCCAGGACCATAATAATTATGTTTTTCATGAAATATTTTTCTTTTCTTGTTTTTATTAAATCTATTATTTGCTAAATATGCAGCACCAATTGAAACACCCAAATCATCTGGATAAGCAGGTATATAATTTTTTTTATATAAATTACTTTTATCTAATAAGCCATTAAACACACAATTCATTGCTGCACCACCAGCTAAAACTAAATTGTCAGATTTTGAACCATTTGCTTTTAAAATTTTAAGTAAATGAAAAACTATTTTTTCAAATGATCGTTGCATAGCTCCAGCTATCAAATAATGTTTTCTTAAAATTTTTTCATTCTTTAATTTTTTTTTACCTAAAAGAATTTCAAATTTTTCATTAAAAAAATTTTTTCTTTTGTCAAAAGTATAAAAATCAAAATAACTTAAATCTAATTCAAAACCATCTTTCGTAAGTTTATAAAGTTTTTGAATTTTTTTATCGTAAATATTTTTTTTTGTTGCATAAGATGAAAGAGCCATGACTTTCCATTCATCTGAATCGGGCTTAAAACCTAGGAAATCAGTAAATGTCCCATAAAATAATCCGATAGAGTGGGGATATTTGATTGTATTTTTTTGCTTAACATCATTATTTTTTCCTACTCCAAGAAAACAAGTATCTTGCTCACCGTGACCATCAATAGTTAAAATATCACACTCTTTAAAGGGTGACGTAAAAAATGCAGATGCTGCATGACATTCATGATGATTTAAATAACTGACATCTAGATTATTAAAACTCAACTTTACATATTTTGACGGTTTATCATCTAAAATTTTCATTAAGTTTATTGGAATATTTGATAACATTTCACCTCTCCACCTTAGATCGTTAGTCCATCTAGATGATGCAGAATTGATATTTAAAGCAGGGTTCCAGGGAATAGTTACTAAATCTACATCCTTTAATTTTAAATTCTCTTTTTTAAGACACCATTCAATTGCTTTAAATGGAAAAGCAGTGCTCATTTTAATTCTATTGAATCTTTCCTCTGGAGAAGCGGCAACAATTTTACCATTTATCATCAGCGCTGCAGATGATATATGTGTATAAGGGTAAATTGATAATATTTTCATTTAAATTTTTTGATCTTTACCATAATTTTTTTTTGCAACTTTTCCTAAAAGCTGAAAATATTGTGATGGGTCTTTACCACCAGCGGGGCGTTTAACAGTAATATTTTTAAAAGTAAAGTTTTCTCCTCTCTTTATTTTCTCTTTCGCCACTATGCTTTTTCTGGCAACTTTCATATTCTTTTTTTCGCAAATTTGTGGTAATTTTATGCCATTACCTCTCATATTTTCAAAAGACCTTACGTTGTTTACCATTATTTTAAATTGACTTGGATTTAGTGAGGCTTTGTGGTCTGGACCCTTAAAATTTTGATTAATTGTTAAATGTTTTTCAATTAATATCGCTCCAAAAGAGGCCGCAATTACCGGTGCTATAACTCCACTTGTATGATCTGAATATCCTACAGGTAATTTAAAGGTATCTTTGATTGTTTTAATTGCATTTAAATTCGCAAAATTGTCTTGCACTGGATAATCTGTTACACAATGCATAATTACTATCTTTTTTTTTAAAAAATTTATCTTTGATTTTTGATTTATTATTATTTTTTTATTTTTATTTACGTAAATTTTTGATTTTGAAATAAAATTAATACAGTTTGCAATTTCAGTTAAAGATGCCATACCAGTTGATATAAAAACTTTTTCTTTATTCAAATCAACTTTGCTGAGCATTAGAAAATTATTAATTTCACCAGAAGGTATTTTGATTTTTTTACATTTGAGTTTTTTTGTCAGAAATTGATAGCTTAATTCATCAAAAGGAGATGAAAGAAATTCGATATTATTTTTCTTACAGTATCTGGTAAGTGAGAAATAATCTTTATTCTTTAGCTCTAAGGGTTTTAATAATGAGATTTGTTTAAATTTTTTTTTTGTATTTTTTTTTTGGTAGTATGCCATTTCTGCATTTTTCGTTACTAAACTCTCTGCTTTCCAATTTTGAAATTTTACGAAATCTGCACCAGCGTATTTTGCTATTTTTATAAGTTTTTTAGCTAAAGGTATACTTCCGTTGTGGTTAACACCAATTTCAGCAATTATCTTTACTTTGTTTAAATTTTTAATCATAAAAATATTTATAAGTGTTTTTTTCCTTTACTAAATTTAAGATCTTTTTTGATATATTAACAATTGAATTTTTTTTGTAATATGGATTAAATTTTGAATAAATTTTATTTTTTTCTTTTAAAATTTTCGTTATCGCTTTTTCAATAATATTTTTTTGCAATGGAACACTAAAAACATTTTTTGACATGATTCTTCCTTTTTGCCTATCTCCAATATTTAATATTGGTACTCCTAAAGATGGAGCTTCAATAATAGCACTTGATGAATTTCCAATAATTAATTTAACAAATTTCGCTAAATTTAGATAATTTTTATTTCCTAATGAATAATAAAAAGAGGAATTTAGGTTTTTTTTTACAAATTTTTTTATTTCTCGATTAAACATTTGACCACTAGGATCTGGATTACTAGCTGTAAAAATAAAATGAATATTTTTAAATTTTTTAAGTGATAATAAAAAGGTTTTAATCTGAGTTTTATAAGTAATAACCGAATTTGTCTCAGGATGAAATGTTAATAATGCAATTTCTTTTTTCGTATTAATTTTTAATAAATTGAAAATTTCTTTTTTGTTTAAATAATTTAGTTTTTTGACAACTTCAGCACCAATTGAACCTAAGTTGAAAATATTATTTTTATTTTCTCCTAAGGAAATGATTCTTTTTTTATATAAATTATTTGAAGAAAAATGAAATGCACTAAATTTTGTAATTACATGTCTTATTGTATCGTCAAAAGATCCAATTGTTTTTTCACCTCCATGTAAATGACAAATATTAATTCTTTCGAAAAAAGATGCTATTGTAAAAGATAAAACTTCGTATCTATCACCCAATACAACTGCCATTGATGGACGAATTTTTCTAAGTAAATTTTTATAGTTTTTAGATGATGATGAAATAAATTCAGTTATATCTACATTTTCATAATTAATCTTTGTTTTACAAAAATAAACCTTTTTAAAAAAATTTTTTTGTATCTTATTTAAAGTTTTACCAAAATTATCTTTAAGATGATGGGGTCCAATAATTAAGTGTAATTCTGATTTATTATAAATTTTCTTAATTATAGGTTCCAACAATCCGTAGTCAGCCCTACTTCCAGTATAAAAAATAATCTTTTTTTTTTTAGACATTATATATGTCTGATTTATATAATTTTAAATTTTTTGGATTTTTGAACCAATTAATTGTTATTTTTAAGGCACGGTAAAAACCTTTTTTACCAGTGTATTTTGGCTTCCAACCGAGGATTTTTTTAGCTTTTAAATTTTTTGAGAGTAGACGATCGACCTCACTTTTTTTTGGTCTTATTCTTTTTTTATCAACTATCACTTTTATTTTTTTCCCCACAATGGTGGAAATCATATTTACTGTTTCTTTAATTGTAAAATGGGATCCAGTGCCTAAATTTATAACTTCACCTATACATTTTTTGTTATTAATAGTTTTAATAAAACCATTCACCGTATCCTCAACTAAAGTAAAATCTCTGGATGATTTTAAATTTCCTAATTTTATTACTTTTTTTCCCATAAGAATTTGTGCAATAATTGTTGGTATTGCGGCTCTTTGTGATTGCCTTGGTCCAAAAGTGTTAAAAGGTCTTATAATTGTTAATGGTATCCCAAAACTTCTAGAATAAGATAAGCTAATTTGATCGGCAGCTATTTTACTTGCTGCATAAGGAGATTGTGCATTTAAGGAATGTTTTTCATCTATCGGGATATATTTTGCAGAACCATAAACTTCACTGGTTGAAGTAATTATTATTTTTTTCGTTTTATTTACTCTAGCAGCTTCAAGAATATTAAGTGTCCCAATCACGTTTGTTGTTATATATGATCTTGGGGATTTATATGAATATGGAATTGAAATAAGAGCTGCTAAGTGAAAAATAATTTCAAAATTCTTAGTTTCTCTTAGAACTAGATTTTGATCGGATACATCTCCTTGAATAATTTCTATTTTTTTTTTTATCTTTTTTTCAAATGTATCAATCCATCCCCAGTTGTTATCAATATTGTAGGGTACTAGTGCTTTTACTTTATGTCCGTTGTTAACTAATTTTTCAACTAAATGAGAACCGATAAAACCTGAGGCACCTGTTACAAATATTTTCATTATCTAAAATTTAATAAGTAATTATACATCTATATAAATTTATACAATACAATATCTGTTTTTTACATAAATGAATTAACAATTTATATTTAAATTGAATATTTTTAGAAATAATCTAAAAGTTACATCTTATTATGAAAATTTATATTACTGGTATCGCAGGCTTTCTTGGAAGCAATCTAGCTCAAAGAATGTTGGATTTAGGCCATGAAGTCGCTGGTAATGATAATTTACTTTTAGGTGAAAAAAACAATCTTCCAAAAAAACTTCTGAGATTTGATTTAGATGATTGTAATAATTTTGATCAAATGGTCAAAAACATAAAAGGATTTGACATTGTTTTTCACTGTGCTGCAACTGCACATGAAGGATTGTCAGTTTTTTCACCAAACTTTATAACAAAAAATATCTATCAAGCTAGTGTATCAGTAATAACGGCTGCGATTATTTGCAAAGTAAAAAGATTTATTTTTTGCTCATCAATGGCTAGGTATGGTTCACAAAAGTTTCCTTTTACTGAAGATCAAGATACACTTCCCGAAGATCCATATGGAATTGCAAAGGTTGCTTCAGAACATACTTTAAAATTACTATCTGATACTCATGGTATGGAATGGAATATCGCAGTTCCACATAACATTATTGGGCCTAATCAAAAATATGATGATCCTTATAGAAATGTTGCGTCAATTTTTATTAATAGAAATTTGCAAAATCAACCAGCAATTATTTATGGAGACGGTGAACAGAAAAGATGTTTTAGTTACGTAGATGATTGTATTTTTTGTTTAGAAAAAATGGCACTAGATAAAGATATTAAAAGTGAAACGATTAATATAGGCCCAGATGAAGAGGGTTGTACAATAAATGAATTAGCAAAAATAATTGCAAATGAAACAGGGTGTAATCTTGAGCCTATTTATGTAAAAGATAGACCCAAAGAAGTTAAAATAGCAGTTTGTAGCGCCGATAAAGCGAGAAAAATTTTAGGATACAAAACTTCTACAAACCTTAAAGAGTCATTAAAAAAAACAGCTGATTATATAAGAAAAAATGGTGTGAGAAAATTTAACTACAATTTGCCACTTGAAATAATAAACGACAGTACACCGGAAACTTGGAAAAATAAATTAATTTAAAAGTTTTTTTTAATTTCAAAAGCTCCAGGATAAATTTCTTTGCACACCAAATTTTTTATTCCTAATAATTCAGAAATAGATTTTAAAGTAAAATTTACCTCTTGGATCGTAATGCCTGGATTTTTTTGAAACATCATTCTAGATTGTCTATCTTGATCACTTTTTTTACTTAAATAATTATACTTAAAATTTTTAATTCTATCCAAATAAACAAAAAAATTGAAAAAAAATCTATTACTAAATTTATCATGAATCTTTTTATAATTTGAATTATTAAGAAACTTTAATGCTTCATCGCAAATTATATCTGCTGTAAAAAATTTTGTATTTTTAATATGAAAACTTAAATCATCTTTATTTTTAGATTGTTCTCTAATTTTATTTGATTGCAAAATTAAATCATCATAATCTTTGGGTTTAACAATATCTTTACAAAAATTATAAATAAAATCATCTTTAAAAGGATTTCCCTCTTCAAAAATTAAGTTTGCAGGAGATTTTCCCAATAAATAAGCTTCTATTAATGCCCCGGAATAAAAACTAAAAACATTGTCCGCAGCCAACATCCATGCGTTTGTATTAAGATGATCATATATTACGTTATCTTTTAAATTATCTTTTAATTCATTTTTCCAAGTCGATATATTTTCAGCTGGGTGAGGACGTATGATAATTTTTTTTTTAATTTTATCTGAATTTAAATTCAAAAATTCAATTGTTTTTTCCATATTATTTTTTTGTAAGTGAAAAAATCTCGTAAATGTTTTTTTTATATTTTCAGAATCAAATTTAGAACCTTCTAACCAATTTAATCCTGGTTTAGTAATAGCGTTAGCTCTATTAAAACCTGATACATATAAATCAAATTTTCCATATTTTTCATTTATCTTTTTTGCCTCATCAAAATAGATTTGTTTTATGGGACTTTTAAGCAAATCGAGACGAGCGTTGCCTGATGTTAAAATCTTTTCACTATACTCTGGGTAATTTTTTTTTAACAAACTTGTTTCACTTTCACCCCATGTAAGAAATTTATCAACTGCTTCTAGGGTCTCTTGAGGTATTCGATGAAAAGTATATTCGTCAGAAATATTTATTAGTCCCTCTTCATCGTAACAAAAAATAAAAAAATTATTTTTTCTAAAATTTTTAGCAAGTTTAGCAGGCCTGTATCTAGAGCCTTTCATAATATAAATCCCTGGTGAAAAAAAATTAATCCTTGATAATAATTTATTTTTTCTTCCTATGACAATTGAAAATCCTTTTGAAGCAGCCAAAACACTAAATAAAATTCTAGCATCCAATTCTCTTCTTTTAGTTTCAATTTCTAAATAAATTCTCATATTTATCTTGCTGTTCTAACAGGGAAAGAATTATTTTGTAAATAGGATCTTGCTCTTATTGGAGTATTGTCTCCAAAATTAAATAAACTTCCACAAGCTACTCCATTTATTTTCGTTTTTTGAAAAATATCTAAAATATGCTTAAAATTACCAATGCCACCTGAATGAATAATTGGTAAATTTATTAATTCTGACCAATCTTTTAAATTTTTAATCGATGCACCTTTCATAATTCCATCATTTTCAATATCAAAAAGAACTATTTCACCAGCGCCATTATCTGCAACTTTTTTTATATATTCTTTCAAAAGAATATCAGTTTTATTTTTTGAATTATTAAATGTTATAAAAAAATCGTTGTTATAAAATCTATATTCTACACCAACTACAATACATTGGCTACCAAAGTTCCTTGAAGCTGAAGTTAAAAAATTAATATCTTCTACAATTTTAGATGTAATTAAAACTTTATCAGAACCCGATTTTAATAGCTTTTCTATATGTTTAAGTTCTGTGATTTTTCCACCTGTAGTTAAGGGAATAAAGCAATTTTGTGCACTTTTTTTCACAACTTCATTAAAAAATAATTGAGTTTCACTGTGTCTTTCTGAAATATTTATCAACATTAATTCGTCAGCTAGTTGATTATTATAAATTTTTATTGATGAGGATGTGCTACCTACGTCTCTATAATTTTGATAATTTATTCCTTTTACTAGCCTACCATCTTTGTAAAGTAATAACGGTATTATCCTTTTTATCATAAGTTACAAAAATTCTCTAAAATTTTTAATCCATTTTTATGACTTTTTTCTAAATGAAATTGGAAACCAAAAATATTCTTTTTAACTACGCACGAACAAAAATTTTTTTTCATTTTAGAGACTGCAAGAATATTTGCTTCTGATATAGGCTTAAAATAATATGAATGATCAAAATAAAATTCCACATTAAAATCTACATTTTCAAATATTTTATGATTGATTATAGGACTTATCTTCATCCATCCAACATTTGTAGTCAGAGGATTTTCATCTTCTGTAAATTTTACAATTTCTCCAGGAATTATATCAAGCCCATTTACTTTTTTAAATTCATTGCCTTTAGTTGAAAGAATTTGCATGCCCAGACAAATGCCTAAGATTGGCTTTTTTAAAGCAAACTTTTTTATTTCATTTGTCAAATTTTTGTTTTCTAATATTTGCATAGCAGACAGATACGAGCCCACGCCTGGAATGATAAGATGTGATGCTCTATCAAAATCATTTTGATTAGAGACAAAAAAATTTTTTTTTGATATTTTGTTGAGAGAATTTGAAATTGAAGCAATATTTCCCAAGCCATAATCTAGAACTCCGATCATTTTACTTTAAACCATTTATCAAAATCTGAGGTTTTTTTTGAAATTTTATAATTTTTTTTTTTATCTCTTTTATGGGGATAAACCTCCATACTTTCACAAATTTCATAAAAATCTTTTTTATCCATATTTATAAAATCTAAGAATATATCTAAAGAAGGTGGAATTTGACCTTCGTTGGCTTCAGTAATTTTTTTTGCTTGTTCAATACTAATAACACCATCATTGATTAATTGAGATGAGTTTTGAGTAATTCTTGAAAAACCTCTTTTCAAATATTTTATATAATCTCTGGTACCCTGCATAAAGCACTCAATTTTACTTCCATAAGGGTTTAGTTCATCAGGAACCCCCTCTAGTTCATCAGTTTCCCATCCATATAAATCTTTAATAATCTCTACCTGACTTTTAACATCCCATTTAATGTAATTGCCTAGATTGATAGGAAGAATTTTTTTTTCTATAAACTCTTTTTCATCAGGAAAAGAAAACGGCTCTAAATCTCTAAGTGAAATTTTTTCATCCTGTCTTTCATTTACCATTCCAACCATATCTTCAGCTGAAATACCTAAAGTTCTTAGCATTTCAAATTTTTCAATATTTTCTTTTTCAAATTCATCAACATTATAATATTGACTGTGAAAACTTTGTGGTTCTCCATATATTACCAAAGGCACATTAAAACTTACTGCAAGTCTTAATGGATAAGCAAATATACCTGTATGACAATGCCAACAAAAATCTCCTTTTCTCCTAAAACTCTCCTCCATTAAAAACCTTACAATTTTCCAATTAGGTGAGAAATCAATGAAATCAACTCCTATTTTTTTTAAAAATCTTTCAGTATTAGAATTTATCTTCGGTCTTAAAAATCCATGATTGAATCTAACAACTAACGGTTTAAGTTTGAGTTCTTTAACTGCGTAATGAACTTGAAAAGTGCTGTCTTTTCCTCCACTAAAAGGGATAATACAATCGTAACCTTTTTGGGATTTGTATTTATTTACTAAATTTAATAACTTTTTCTTATTTTCAGCCCAGTCAATATTTTTGTATTTATTTGTACCCACACATATGTTGCAACCGTTCTCATTGAAAACTATAGTCTCATACGTTTCAGGTAAATTACACTTTTTACATGTTTTCATTTTTTTCTCGAAATTAAAAATATATTTTTATCAACTTTCTCTGACTTTACTATGGATTTATAAATTTTATTAGTTTTTTTTAAATAACCATCAATCTCATACTTATTAAGTTCTGAACCTTTGGCATCTTTAATTATTTTATTCAGGAAAAAATTTGGTTTTAAGTCAAAAAAATAATCCAGAATATAAATTAAACCTGTTTTTTGTGAAAAATGTTTTAAAAAGACAAGAATCTTTTTTAAAAATATCACAAAATATGAGTCATTTTGATAATTTAATTCGTTAAAAATAATTTTTGATTTAATATTTTTGAATTTTTGATTTATTGCATTTGCAATAATTTTATGACTATTTTTAGATGAATTTAATGAATAAGTTTTTAAAGATTTTTTTTCATTTTTTGAAAATGTAAAATTTTCCCTCTTTATTTTTTTTATTACTTCATTGTAATTTTTATATTGCCCTGCTTTTGAAAAATTATTAAAATATTCTAAATGACGTGTTAATTTTGTTTTGTAAAATTGAATAATTTTTTTTTTTTAATATAAAAGCTTCAAAAGAAGTGGAACAGTGGCTGTGAAAAAAATATTCACAATTGAAAATCCATGGGGTTGAATGGAATTTATATACTATATGAAGATTGTGTAGAGATTTAGGGAATCTTTTTTTAACCAAGTTAATATCTTGGGTAGGATGTGGTCGAAATATTATTTTTTTTTTAGGAAATGCTTTTGCCGTTTGTATTGCAAGCTCAATTAGTGCTAAATAATTTTTTTCGTCATTGTTATGATAAAAATCAAATTCTTTTTTCTTAATTGAGGAGTCATCAAATTTATAAATTTTTTTTGTATGATAATTCCATAATTTATTACCACCGTATAAGTCATTACTAAAACTAGATGAAAAAAAATAATAATTAGAGCCAAACTCTTCTTTAATTTTTTTAATTTCTTCACTAAATATTATATTGCAATTTTTTTTTTTTGATAATTCAAATTTTGGATTTCCACTAATAATTATTTTACTTTTTTTTTTAAAAATATTCTCTATTTTTTTTTTATCAAATAGATTTTGAACAAAAAAAATAGAAGTTTTCTTAAAATTAACAAGTGGAATTCTAGCGTTAAATGTCATCCTATCCCAATTTATTATGGGGCTTTCAACATCAAATGAAATCAAGTAGTTGTTCCTGAGTTTATTTTTATATAAATTTTTTTTAGTTATAGCTATCCCCTTGTCAAAAAATATTACATCTGAGGATTTTTTTATTTTTTTAAAAAAAAAATGTGATTTAATTAAGTATACTTTAGCGTTACAGTATTTTACTAAAGCTGTTGATAGAAATATTTTCTCAATTAATTCTCTTTTATCTATTTCAACTGGTACGATTATTATCATTAAATTTATTAATTTGATTTATATGTTTAATTAAATTAACGAAAGCTTGTCTGTTATTTTTAAATTTTGCCAATTTTTTACTAAAATGGCCTTCCATATCTGGATTCCAAAAATTTTCATTTTGAGTCTTACAAAAATACATAGGATCAGCATCTTTAATAACTGGTGACGCAACATAAGTTATTACTAATACATCTCTATATTTGCCTTGTTTGGGAATTCCTGCTCTATGTAAACATTGAGTAGTATTTACAAGTAAAGAGCTCCCCGCCTTACCAACAAAATAATTTTCATTTTCTTTATAATCATTTTTAGTAACATCATTGGAAAATCTGTTTTTAAATTTATAATTCTTAATAAATCTTTTTGTATCATTCTTACTTAAATAGGTAAAAGGACCACTATCCTTGTTTACTTCATTTAAATATATAAACTGCTTATAATGTGTGCCAACATATTTATCACAATGATAATTTTCTGAGTAAATACTTTCTCCTTTAAATTTATTTTTATCAAAGTGAAAAGTTCTTCGAAGCTGAATTGTTGTGATATATACATTGCATTTAAATAAATTTCTAAGAATTTTGAGTGGATATTTATAATCATTCGTTAAATAACTAGTTAATATATTTTGTAAATTTTGTGTAGGCTTATATCTAAAAATAGATCCAGAGAAATTATCACTTATTTGAGATGAGATTTCTCTGTTAATTTTTGAAATAAAGTCAATGTTCGTATCAGGTAAAGTAATATATCCTTTTTGAAATAAATTTTGTGTTTCAGTTGTTTGGGTTTTTTTTTTTTGAAAATAATTTAACAGATTTGTATATAATGAATATGTAAATAAATTATCAGATTTAAAAATTTTTACTCCAAGATAATAATTAATTTTTTTAACAAAATTAGAAATATTCATTTGATTATGAAATGTTTATATTATTAAATCATGTTTATTCAACAAAAAATATAAGGCAAAAATTAGATGAAATCTTTTTCAAAAGTATCAATAGTTTGTGAAGGAAATATCACTCTTAGATATTTGTACTATTGTGAATTTGCATGGAAATTTAAGAAAGTAAAAATTTCTGAAAATATAGATTTTCAATTTTCAAATATAATTATTTTAGATAGAGACTCTCTTCATAAAATAGAGATCTCAAAAAAATTACAAAAATACAAAATAATTTTTTGTTGTTGGAATGGTATGTTCGATTTAGAAGAACCAAAAATTAAATTTTATTTAGATAAATTTAAAAAACAAAAGATTAAGATTAATTATTTTCTGGTTGGTTTTTTTAAAGAATATGAGTCAAATAAAAGATATATTTTTTCGAAGAATGACTTCATTAGAAACAAAAACTGCTCTATTGAATGTAATTTTAAATATAAATTCGCTTATAAATTTTCAAATATTTACTATCTTTTTAGAGCAATAAAATTTCCATCATTTTTTATTAAATACTTTTTTCAAAGAAAAATTATTTTCTATGGTGCAGGTATATTAAATAATAAGGTTTTAAAGACTTTAAAAAAGAGTCATTCAATAAGAATATTTAAAATATTTAAAGACTTTTATAAAATATTTTATATTAAAAACAATTCTAAAGATGGTTTAAAATTTTTTAATAAATTAATTAATAGTAAAGAATTTAAAAAATTAGAATCATTTAAAAAACTTTATATATTCCAAACCATATCTCGAAGTATAATTTTACGTAGTCTAGTTAATTACAAAAATTTTTTATATCTTCCAAGAGAATACAGAATGGGTTTAGTAAGATGTGGTATTTATAGTAATAACATTTATTTAGATTTTGGTTCAAAGTGTGGGCTAGAAAAAATATATGATAGAAGCTTGTTACTGAAACGAAATCATGAAAAAAATTCAATTAAAGTTGATTTTTTTCATAAGAAAACTGATTTTGAATTAGCATTTAAAAGATTTATAAAATTAAATAATATCTTAGAAAAAAATCCAGATAAGAAGATTAAATTTTCTCAATTATCATTTTTAATAAAAGATAATACCTAATTAAAAATTAAATTTATTAGATTGAAACTTTTTCAAGGTCATCAATATTTATGCCTTTTTTAATCATCGATTCAATATCTGTTTGATTATAAAGTATCTTATATCTAAAAGACAAATAATCAGGATCCATTAAATCGTGTACTCTTACTTGAAGAGAAAATCTAATAAATCTAGAAGTATTTTTTCCAGATGCATGTATTGTGTTTTTGTTCATAAATAAAACATCTCCTTCTTTTAAAGATTGAGAAAATACTTTAAAAGTATTTTTTTTTTTTACTTTTCTTTGAAAAGAAGATTTTTTATTTTTTCTAAATTTTTTGTAATTAGCTATAAAACCATCTTTATGACTTGCAACACAGACTTGTAATGGTCCATTTTTTTTATCCAAATCAATTAAAGGTATCCAGCAAACAATTCCTTTATTTCCATCTCTATTTTGAAAATAATAAGATCTATCTTGATGCCACTCTAAATGATGTAATTTATCATTTGGTAAATCCATTCGAATATTCTCACCATTAAATGAGATATTCTCTTTTTTTAATTTTGTTAAATTACAGATATTTTTTATTAAGCTTTTTTCACAGATAATTGAGTATAGCTGTAAACTTCTTTGTATACTGTCATACAAAGAACCAAATTTTTTTGGTTCAACCTTTTTTAAACGTATTAATTCAGAATGAAATTGTTTGTCATAAATTGAACGAAAGTTTTTTTTATCTTTTAAATAATTTTTTGATCTATTTAATATAGTTTTTTGAAGTTTTTTAATATTAGATTTATTCAATAGGTTCTTAACTAGGACAAAGCCATTCTTGTTATAAAAATTTTGTTTACTTTTAGTTATTAGCATTTTATTAACTGTTAATGAAATATCATGATAATTCAACAAGAAAAATTTTTAATCAAATTCATTTAGCGCAAAATAAAAATAAATCTTCAACAGATAAAATTAAGTTCTCATTAAATGAAAAAACATTTAATTTAAAAAAAGGGTTTTTTAAAGGTAAAATTTGTTCAGATTTAGGTTGTGGCACAACAGGCTCCGGTGCTTTTAACCTTCTAAATCTTGGAGCAAAATACTGCCACCTTTTAGATATGCACCAACATATTAAAAAGCCGATCCAAAAAAATTTAAGAAAATTCACAAATAAATTTAAAATAACTATAGGCTCTTTAGAAAAACTTCCTTATCCAGATAATTATTTTGATTTCATTTTATGCCAGGGAGTTATTCATCATATGGATAATGACCATAAAGGATACAAAGAAATTTTTAGAGTTTTAAAAAAAGGAGGCTTAGCATACGTATCTGTTCAAGGCAAAGGTGGTTTGATGACTGAACTTACTATGAATTTTTTAAGACCTAAATATCAAAAGGATAAAAATTTTAAAAAGTTTGTAGACCTTTTCTTAGACAAAAATTATAAAAAATATGTAAGTTTTTTAAAAAGAAACTATGATAAAGATACCATCAATTTATTTAATAAGATTAAATTTTTATTTGATGATGATTTAAAACTTACAATTAAAGATCGTTTAATGGCTCCAAAGTATAAAACATATGTTGAAAAAAAATTAAAAGTTTATTTGAAAAAAATTGGATTTAATAAGATAAGAAGAATAAAAAAACAGGTTAAATTTAAAAACGTACGGCGATTTATTCAACCTTTATATCATCATTATGATAATGAAATTTCAAAGTTTCTTTATGGAGATGGAGTAATTCACTTGTTAATAAAAAAATGATACAAAAATTAAAAAATAAATTAAGATCTTTATTAAGTTTTCATCTACTTAGATATATATCTTCTGGTTTTTTCAAAAAAAATCGATCAAAAAAAAATTTTTTTTACAAGAGGCAAAAAATTAACAGGATTGCTTTGATTAATAAGGCAATAACCCAAATGTCAGGTAGGCAACCAATTGACTATTTGGAGATTGGCTGCGATTTAGACTCAACATTCAAATCAATTAGTTTACCATTAGAAAACAAGATTGGTGTTGATCCTGCTAGAGGGGGAACTCTAAGAATGACCAGTGATGAATTCTTTGAAAATAATAATAAAAAGTTTGACATAATTTTCATAGATGGACTTCATGAATATAAACAGTGTAAGAAAGATTTATTAAATTCATTAAAAGTAATAAAAAAAGGGGGTTATATATTTCTTGATGACATGCTGCCTCAAACTTGGGCTATGGCTCAAAAGCACCGAATTGTAAATAAGTGGATGGGAGATGTCTGGAAGGTTGGGGTTGAAATTTCAAAAATTAAAGAGTTTAAGTACTTCATTGCAATGTCAAATTATGGAATTGGTTTTATTAAAATTGGTGATAATGATATAAATTTTAAAGATTTAACTTCGTTAGATTTTGAAAAACTTCATTTTGATGATTTTGCTGAGTATGCTAAAAATGCAAATAATATTTTATCTGGTGATGAAGCATTAAAAAAGATAGGTGAATTATAAAAATGGAAATAAATTCAAAATATTTTGATTTTAAAGAACAAGCTAAAGAGCTTAATGGTATAAAAATTTTTGAGTTTAATGGTTGGAGCGGACTTGATATAATCAAATTTTTAATACCAAAAGAAGTGAAAATTTCTCATTACCAAATAAATGATTTATACCCAAAATTAGCAGAAAAAGAAAAAATTTTTGTAATAACTGAAGGAAATATAAAATTAAAATCTAAAGAATTTGATCACAATTTAAGTGAACATGATGCAGTTGACTTTGTTAATGAAAAAGATGATTATTCTTTTGTTGCATCGGAAAACACTTCTTTATTCATGATAAGTTCAAAAATGTCAAAATCTTGTGAAGGTAAAAATATTCTTTTTAATTTCATGAAAGATATCGAAGCAAAAAATCTTTGGGGTGGTCAAATTATCTCAAGACCATATGAAGGAAAAGAACTAACTTTAGTTTTATTTGATCTAAAACCAGGATTTAAATTTGAAGATAAAGGTCATGCTAATGAACAAATAACATGGTTAACAAAAGGAAAAATGAATTTTTATGTTAATGATGATAAAAAAGTACTAACGGATAACCTTGGTGTGAGTATTGGATCTAATCAAGTTCACGGTGGTTTATCTGATGGAGCTTTAGGATTTGATGCTTTTTTCCCAAAAAGAATTGAAGAGAAATATAAAAACTAAATGATAGCAGCAATATTAATTGGAAGAGGTGGTAGTGTAGGTCTTCCAAAAAAAAATGTACTTCCATTGCTTAAAAGACCAATGATGTCTTATCCTCTTTTAGCAGCTCAGAATTCTAATTCAGTAGATGAAATTTATGTTTCTACTGACTCTGAAGATATCATGAAAATTGCTACAGAATTAAATGCAAAAATTATAGATCGTCCTCAAAAGTTAGCTACTAGTGAAGCCACAGTTGAAGACGTTTTTACTCATGCATATAAAATTATAAAAGATAGTTCAAAGGAGGAAATCGAATTTATAGTAATATTGATGTGTAACGCAGTATCAGTTTTACCTAAAACTATAGATGCAGGAGTTGAGGCTTTAAGGAATGATCCAAGTTTTGATTCCGCTGTAACAGTATCTGGTTTTAATATGTATTCACCTATTAGAGCAAGAAAAATTCATAGAGATGGATCACTAGTTCCATTTGTTCCGTTTGAAAATTTCAATTTTAAAGTCGATTCCAACAGACAAAAACAAGATACAGTATATTTTCATGATTGCGGGGCTTCTGTTGTTAGACCTAAATGTTTAGAAAATATAGAAAAAGGACTTCTTCCTCAAAAGTGGATGGGTCAAAAAATATTCCCTTTAACTCAAAATGGGGTTTTGGACGTTGATTACGAATATGAGGTCCCAATTGCAGAAAATTGGTTAAGACAAAATGGTTTTACGGATACAAAACTGCCATATAAAATAAAAAAATAAATTATAAATTAATTAACGATTGCTCTAGTTTACTTGTAGTTGTGTATAGCCTTGATCCAATTTTTATTTTATCTCCCGATTTAAGTTTGTACTCACAACTGATTGCTCCATCACCACAAACTATATAGATTCTTTTTCTATTAATTCTAAATATTATTCCAACTTGATATGGGTGAAATGTTTTTTTTATTATTTCATTTTTTGCATTTTTAAGTCTAATTGTGTCTTTATTATAAAAAGAAAATGCTCCTCCATATTTTCCTGAAAAAGCATTAATAAATTTACTTGTATCATCTGGCTGCCAATTAAAATTTATCCAGGCATTTTTATTTGTTTTTAATGATGGCCAATAAAAAGAGTTACGTTCATCAATTTTATGAAAATTAATTTTTTTATTTGACAAGATATGATGTAAAAATCTTTGAATTAATCTTCTATCAATTAAAGAAACTTTTTTTTCTATTTGATCATAGTTTTTATTTCTTAAATTGTGATTAGATTTTATCATCATTAGAATATTGCCCTTATCTATTTTTTCAGTTACTAAATGAATAGACGATCCTAAAATATTTGACTTTGATAAAAGGTTCCAACTCAATCCTCCTTTACCCCTGAAATTTGGTAGAGCCTGAGAATGAATATTAAGTAATCTACTTTTAAATTTTTTTATAATTGGCTTCTTAAAGATTAAGCTGTATCTATAGCTTATTCCTATTGTATTGGGAGTAATTTCTTTTAATATTTTTTTATCTATATTCTTTAAATTATCAAAAAATTTTATTTTATTTTTTTTTAAAAAATTTTTAATATTTATCTTTTGAGTATTTTCATTTAAATGTCTTTTCTCTGTGAAAACTACTAAATCTATTTTTTTTTTTCTTAAAAATTTGACGATAAAAATTAACAATTCACCACCACCAAAAAAAATAATTTTTTGTGGCTTTTTAAATAATATCATGGTTAATAATAATAACGTTATATATCACTAAATATATCTCAAAAATTTTTTTCAGTGCATAAATCAAGCCAATTGAGCTATTAGTACTGGTCAGCTGCACGCATTGCTGCGCTTCCACATCCAGCCTATCAACGTGGT
>MDSV01181399.1_pt1 | contig 38934 bp, 34 predicted proteins | sample 810851 | NCBI WGS metagenome assembly MDSV01 (sample SAMN05326640, study PRJNA326480) | marine metagenome | isolation source: seawater | place: Atlantic Ocean: North East | collected 2012 | reverse complement strand
TTAAATGTGATAAATAAATAATAATTAAATAATCATTTTTTACGGTATCAATTATGATAAATGATAAAATTAAAATTGTAGTAAAAAAAAGGTAACTTTTTATTTTAAAATTTTTTTTATAAATTAGTATAAAATTTGACACTATTGTCAAAAAACTTAAAAGAATTATAGGTTCTTTATAAAAACTCAAAAAATAAATAGAAATAAATGGTAGAAATAATACATTTAAAGTAATTAGAATTGATTTTTCTTTTTCAAATCTAAAAATATTTTCTATAATAAAATGTATTAAATAAGCCACCATTATAAAAATTATTAGATTAATGGTCAAAATAAAATGTAAAATATAATCACTATTTGAAAATAATTTAATATATAAATCTACAAACGGTTCAACAAACTCATGCTGTTTAACAGAGGTGCTATTAAGAAATTGAATAACTAATATTTGTTTTTCGTAAAATTGAGCCTTTAGAAAAATGTCAGATGTAAAATCAATATCTCTAATATTACTTAGTTTAATGGATGAGCTTTCATATTCACTTTTATTTACATTTTTTAAAATTTCTCTCATTTTAAATTTAAGCATATTTAACTGAGCAAAATTTTTAATATACGTATGACTGTCAATGTCGATAAAAGGAATCAGCAAAATATCAATTTTTTTTTTATGAATTGAATTACAAACATTTAAAAATTCATCTAAATCGTAAGCAAATTGTCTAATATTAATTTGATCGATTATATTTGTCTCCTTTCTGGTTTCATGAAGAGTAAAGCAATTGAATCTTATTACGGCACTGTCTGTTTTATAAATTTTCGATATTGAAAAAAATGAGATTGATAATACTGAAATCAGACTAAGAACTAATATATTTCTCGTATTTTTTAAACCATTGAAAAAAAACATAAAAAGACCAAACTTGATAGGATAACTTATAATCATTATTATTAAAAAATCTATTGATTGTTTGTATAAACAAGTTTGAATTTAATATTTTAAGCCTTTCATCTTTCAGAAAATAATTTATATCTTTAATTATATTTTCTTTTAATTGATCATATAAAATATCTTGAATTGGGACTGCAAAACCCCTTTTTGTTTTAGATAATAAATTTTTTGGTACTTTTTTATATAAAATTTCTTTCAACAATTTTTTTTTTTGAAAAAAATTTATATTTTGTTTTAAAGGTATGTTTTTAACATAATCATATATTGTTTTATCAAGTAGTGGCGACCTAGCTTCAACACTATAAAACATTGATGATCTATCTACTTTAGTAAGTATATCGCTTACTAGATAATTGGTAATATCATAATCTCGTAAATCTTTTAAACTTTCTAATGTTTTATTGAAAAAAATTCGTTCATTATTAATAAATTCTTTTTCAGAAGAAAGTTTTATAAAACTCTCGTAGACATTTTTTTTTTGGAAAAAAATATTTAAAAATTTTAAAGATTTATTAGATGTTATATTCAAACTTTCCAATAATTTTTTACCTACAAAATTTTTATCTAAATATGATAAACTTGAACTAAACATTTTTTCAATAATCTTGTTATTAAGAGGATTATTTTTAAAAAGCTTTTGCCAAATTAAGTACCATTGATATCTATTATAACCATAAAACACTTCATCTCCTCCATCTCCTGAAATACATACTTTTGCATGAGTAGATATTTTTTTAAATATTAACATAGACGGTATTTGAGATGAGTCCGCAAATGGTTCATCAAAAGCATCTGGGATGTTATAAATAATTTCTTCAAGATCTTTCTTTTCTAGATTTATTTTGTGATTAACTAATCCTAAAAATTTAGAAATATTCTTACTATCTTTGCTTTCGTCAAATAAATTGTCACGAAATCCTACTGTATAAGTTTCAATATTCTTGTTAATTTTTGAAGCCAAATAGGAAACCAGTGTGCTATCAATTCCACTAGATTGTAAAATACATAATGGCACATCACTAACAAGTCTTCTTTCTACACTAGAATTTATTAAAGTTTCGAGTTTTTTAATTGAAAAATCCTCTTTTTCTTCTTCTTTTAGAAATTTATCTGTATGGATTTTTTTAATTTCATTATTCCACAATCTAAGATCAAATTTAATATAAGAATTTTCCTCTAATTTGAAAATGTTTTCAAATATAGATTGTTTTTTGGGGCAATATCCATAATTAAAATAATGTTCAAGAGAAGTTTTATTTAATATTTTTTTTATTTTTGTATTTTTTATTATTGGCTTAAGTGTTGAAGAAAAAAAAATTTTATTATTATCTTGATAATAAAATATTGGTTTTTTTCCAAAAAAATCTCTAGCAAGATATAAATAATTTTCTTTTATATCGAATATTGCTAAAGCAAACATTCCATTTATTTCTTTTAAAGTTTTTTCAACACCATATTTCGATAAAAATTCAACAAGAACTTTTGTGTCAGATTTTAAAATAGAATTATCTGAAATTTCTAATTTTTTATATAATTCTTTAAAATTATAAATTTCTCCATTAAATGAAATTAAAAATCTTTTATCTTTTGAAAAAATTGGCTGATTAGCATTTGAAGAAGTATCAATGATAGATAATCTTAAGTGACCTAAAAAAATTTTTTTATTTTCATCTAAATAATAATCAAAATAATCAGGACCTCTAAAATTTATTTCTTTTGAAATACTTATTAAATTCTCTAAATAAATTTGATCAATCTTTTCATCTCTATTAAAATTTCCAATTATTCCACACATAATATTTTTTCCAAGATTATTAAATATTTATGTAAGGTATTTGATTTTTTTGAAAATCTTTTTATCTTAGAGTGGGACATTAGAGATTTTTTTTTTAAATCTTTATCAACTAATAATTTTTTGATTTTTTTTGATAATAAGAATGGATTTCTAGTATTAAAAAGAATACCATTATCTTTATTTACCATTCTATTTACATCTCCAGTTTTGTATGCAGCCACAGGCAACTTTAAAATTAAATATTCCATAATGGCATTTGGAAAACTTTCAGTTTTAGAAAATAATACTCCAAGAGAAAAATTTGGGAATGAAAAACCAGAATTTATTTTTTGTTTAAAATATATTTTTTTCTCTATATCTAATTTTCTTGAATAATTAATAATTGTTTGTTTGTTAAAATCTCTTTTTTCACCTACTAAATAAAGTTGCCAATTATAATTTTTCAAATAACTAAGAGATTTTAATAGTAATTTATGCCCTTTGTATTCATAAAAATTTGAAATACACAATATTTTAAACAATTTACCTCTTTTTGTTCTTATAGAATTATTATTAAAATTTTTAATATAATTATTTACCATTTTTACTTTTTCTCTTTTAACAAATTCATCATTAACTAGGTCTAATTTAGCAGCATATGAGTTTGTAATAAAAAGGTCTGTGAAAAAGTGCAAAAATATTTCATAAAATTTATAAAATATATTTTGATGGTAATAGTTTAAACTTCTACGCATTAATATTTTTTTTATATTTGGAAATAAAATTGATAAAGTGCCAAAAAAAAAATAAGATTTAGGTAAAATAAAAAAAATTGCTTTTGGTTTAATTTTTATTACTTTAAATATATAATATAAAAAGTAAAAAATTCCTGTATATTTGTAAAACTTTATATTTCTATTAAGTTTATAAGTTGAGCTTAATCGACTAAGTGAAAATATATGTACATCATAAATTTTTGATAGATGATTTGAAATATAACTTAATTGTTTTTCAGCCCCGCCTTTATTCAAACCATTAATACAAAAAAAAATACTTAATTTATTTTTACTAACTTTGTCCATTTTTTAATTTTTGAGCTGTTATATTTTTTAATGTCAAATTTTTGTTGTGATCTTTTACTAAATTGATTTAATTTTTTTTTATTAAAATATAGATAACGGATCTTTCTGCATAAATCTAAATGATTTTCATTTTTAAACAACAATCCATCAAAATTATTACTTACTATTTCTTTTGGTCCATAGTCACAATCTGAACTAATGCTTACCAATCCAGATGCCAGTGCTTCGAGTAAAGAATTTGGGAAACCCTCAAAACGAGAGCTCAAAACAAATAAATCATAATTTTTGTAATATTTTAAAATATCTTTTTTAACCCCTTTTAAAAAAATATTATTTTGAAGATCGAATTTTCTAATATTTTTAATAATCCTATGTTTTTCTGAACCAACTCCAAAAATATGACAAATAAAATCTGAACGAGTTTTTTTTAATTCTTTCAATGATTTAATTAAAATATCATAACCTTTTTGATATTCTAATCTGCCTACAGAAATTAATTTAAAATTTTTAGAGAAATTATATTTTTTTTTAAAATAAAGATTTTTAGATATTGTGTTTGGTATTATTTCAATTCTTTTTTTTTTTAAATAATTATAGTTTTCTCTAATTTTTTTTGTTTGAAGTACAATGTGATCTGCAAATCTATAAAAAATAAATTTAAGAAGAAAAATTAGAAAAGGTCTATCTGAACGTCTGGGGTCATTTCTATCAGATATAATTCTCTTTTTTATTGACCCAACAAAAAAAGATGCAATTAAAACTGTAATATTAGTTGTTTCCAAAAATGAAATTAATATTTCTGGCTTATCTCTTCTTAATTGCAAATTAATAAAATATAATCTTTTTATAAAATTTATAAATTTAGAAACTAAGTTATTATTATTTTTGATTAAATTTAAATTGTGAATTTTAATTTTTTTATCAATTTTATAAAAACTTTTTTTATACTTTTGCAAAGTTAAAATAGAAACTTTATTGTTATTTGAAAAATAGTTGGCTAATATTGAAGCATTTCTCTCAGCACCCCCAGATGACATTGTAGAAATTGCTATACATATTTTCATAAGTAAAAGAGTTGAGATTATAAATATTTTAACATAATACAATTTGAAATGTTAAAAAACAAAAACATTATTATATCTGTAATTGGGATGGGCTACGTTGGATTGCCTTTAGCTAATAGTTTAGCAAATAATTTTAGAACAATTGGCTATGACATCAATAAAAAAAAAATTTTAAAATTAAAAAATGGAGAAGATGAAACTAACGAGAATAAAAAAATAAATAAAAAATTAATTTTTTCATCAAATTTTAATGATTTAAAAAAAACAAATGTATTTATATTGTGCCTGCCTACACCGGTAGATATAAACAAAAAACCTGATTTAACGATTTTAAAAAACTGTTTAAAAAGTTTAAGTCAAATTATTAAAAATCAAGACACAATAATTATAGAAAGTACTTTTTATCCAGGTACAACAGAAAACTTAATTAAAAAATATATTAGTAATAAAAATAAAAAAATTAATATTGGATATTCACCTGAAAGAATAAACCCAGGTGACAAAAAAAATACAATAAAAAATATTACCAAAGTTATTTCTGCAAATAACAGTAATACACTAATTCTAATGAAAAAAATTTATGGTTCTATAAACAATAATAATGTTTTTTCTGCAGAAAGTATAAAAGTTGCTGAGGCTGCTAAATTAATTGAAAATGTGCAGAGAGACTTAAATATAGGACTAATGAATGAATTAACTAAAATTTTTAATAAATCAAATATTTCCATTCATGATGTTCTTGAAGCATCAAATACAAAATGGAATTTTTTAAATTTTAGACCTGGCTTAGTGGGTGGGCATTGTATTGGTGTGGATCCATACTATTTAAAATTATTTTGTAAAAAATTAAGCTTTGAACCAAAAGTTTTTATGTCAGCAAGAAATACAAATGAGAATATGATTTTTTATTATAAAAATGTAATTTCAAAATATCTGAGTAAAAAGAAAAAAATTTTATATTTGGGTATAGCTTTTAAAGAAAATACTAACGATCTGAGAAATTCAAAATACTTTGAGCTTATGAAAATTTTATCAAAAAAATATTTAATGGATATATTTGACCCAGTTGTAGAATATGAAAGAATGAATTTTAGAAAAAAATTAATTCAAAAAAAACCAATATATGATGTAATAATATTAGCGGTACCTCATAAAATGGTGTTAGAGCTTCTTAAAAATAATATCAATTCATTATTGAAAAAGAATGGTGTATTTATCGATTTAAATTATAACTTTAAAAATATAGATAAAAAAAAATACAATTATATTACTTTGTAAATTTATGAACACGGATTTTAAAAATAAAGTTGTACTTATTACAGGTGGTACAGGTACTTTTGGAAAAGCTTTCCTTAAATTTTTACAAAACCTTAAATCTAATAAACCAAAAAAAATAATAATTTATGCTAGAGATGAGCATAAATTTAATGACATGATTAATGCTAATCTTGTAGGTAAAAACACTAGATTATTTATCGGAGATGTAAGGGACTTAAAGAGGTTAGAGCTTGCAACAAGTGGTGTTGATATTGCTATTCATGCTGCAGCATTAAAACATGTAATTTTTGCTGAATATAATCCTATGGAGGCAATATCTACTAATATTTATGGATCAAATAATCTTATTAATGCATGTATTAAAAATAGTGTTAAAAAGTGTCTTTTGGTATCCACAGACAAAGCTGTTAACCCAATAAATCTTTATGGGTCAACAAAACTTTGCGCAGAAAAAATTTTTATATCATCAAATAACATTTCTGCAGGTAAAACAAAATTTTCAATTGTAAGATACGGAAATGTTTTAGGTTCTAGGGGAAGTTTAATTGAAAAGTTAAAAATAGCTCGATCAAAAAAAATACAAAACTTTGATTTAACTCATGAAGATATGACGAGATTTTGGATAACAATAGAAAGTGCAGTTGAGTTTGTATATAATTGTATAAATAAAATGCAAGGAGGAGAAATATTTGTTCCAAAAATGAAAAGCATGAAAATAACAGAATGTATAAAAACAATTATACCAAATGTAAAAATGAACAAGATTGGTATTAAACCAGGAGAAAAAATTCATGAAAAGTTAATCCACGAAGAAACAAAAAATATTTATGATTGTGGCAAATACTTTACAATATTGCCAGAATTTAAATTTTGGACAAAAAAAAAATATAAAGTTAAAGGAAAAAAAATAAGTAAATCTTTTGAATATTCAAGTAATACAAATAAAGAATGGATTAAAGGTAAAGAATTGGCGAGAGAAATATTTTGAAAAAATATAGCTACTCTAAACAAAAAATTTATAAAACAGATTTAAATGAAGTAAAAAAAACACTTTATTACAAAAATTTAAGTAGAGGATCTTTAGTAAAAAAATTTGAAAACAAATTATGTAATTTCACTGGTGCAAAATACTCTTTGGTAGTTAATAGTGGAACTTCAGCATTAATTTTAGCAGTTCAGTCATTATCTTTAAAAAAAAACTCCTTTATAGCTGTTCCAAATATAACATTTGTTGCATCAGCAAACTCAATTTTATTATCAGGACATAAAGTTTTATTAGTAGATGTTGATAAGCAAACGGGACTAGTTGAACATAAAATGTTAAGTCAAGCTATTAAGAATAAAAATGTAAGTTGTTTTATTAACGTGCATTTAAATGGTAATGTATCAAACTTAAAAAAAATATATAAATTATGTAGAAAAAATAACATAAAGATTATTGATGATGCTTGTCATGCTTTAGGAACTAAATATAGAATTAATAAAAAAAATTATAATGTTTGTGATAATTCATTTTGTGATATATCAACACTTTCTTTTCATCCAACAAAAATAGTTACTACAGGCGAAGGTGGTGCAATACTAACAAATAATAAAAATATATATCAAAAAGCAATTAAATTAATGAATCACGGATATGAAAAAAGTTTCATAAAAAAAAATGGTCATAAACATGAATATTATAAAATAGTTTCGCCAGGGTATAATTTTAGACTTAGTGATTTAAATTGTGCACTTGGTTATAGTCAGCTTAAAAATTTAAAGAAAAAAGTATCTCACAGACAAAAAATCGCAAAATTTTATAACAATTATTTTAGAGATAGTTATTTTTTTGATGTCTTGTCTATTAACAAAAATATCGAATCTGCCTACCATTTGTATCCACTACAATTAAAGAATATTAAAAAGGTAAATAAAATTGAACTTATTAATAGATTAAAAAAAAGAAAAATTTTTACACAAGTACACTATTTACCACTTAATAGGCAGCCGTTGTATAAAAATAAGAACTCTAAATTTCCAAAGAGTCAAATTTATTTTGAAAAATCGTTTAGCATTCCTATCCATGATGATATCGGAATTAAAGATGCAAAGAAGATAGCAAAAATAATCAATTATGAATGTTCAAAAATCTAAAAAATTAATTTTTGGAATTGTAGGATATGGATCAATAGGCAAAGTTCATGAAAAAATTTTAAATCAATTGCAATATGAAAATTTTATTTATGATCCAAATTTAAAAAATAAAAAAAATAAAATTTCATTGTTGGAGATGAAGAATAAATGCAATGCTATAATTATATCGTCTCCGAGTTACACACATTATAAATATATGAAATTTTTTTCAAATAATACTAAGCATATATTTATTGAAAAACCTTTTAGCCACGAAATAAAAAAAACAAAAAAAATTATTAAAGTTTATAAAATAAAAAAAAAAATTATAGCAGCAAATTATAATTTAAGATCTAGAGATTGCATTATTAGTTTGAAAAAAATATTAAAAAAAAGAGTAAAAAAAATTTTCTGGTCAAATTTCTTAATGAGTTCAAATGTTCTTAAATGGAGAAAAAATTATCAATTTGAAAATAACTACACGCATCATAAAATTGCTGGAGGAATAGCTTTTGACAGTATTCACGAAATAGATTTAAATTTTTTTTTATTTAAAAAAATAAAATTTTTAAATTCAAATAATATAAATTTTAATAAAAAACTATTTAAAAAAAGTTCTTTTTCGTCAATAAATTTACTTATAGAAGATAAATTTTTGTCTACAATACAACTCGATTATAAAGGAAGCCCTGATCAAAGAAAAATAAATATACTGACCGATATAGGCTTTATCCAGGTTGATATAAAAAAAAATTTTATAACTATTTTAAATAAAAATAATAAAAAAATTTTTAAAAAATCTTATAATAAAAATAAATTTAATGATTACAAAAAAATGTTAGTAAATTTTATATCTTGCATCAAAAATCCTCAAAAAAATTTGATATGCGGTCCTGATGAAGCTATTAAAAATGTTGAAATAGCTCTTAAAGCAAATGTATAAAAATATTGGAATTATTGTTCAAGCAAGAACAGGATCAAAAAGACTCCCAAATAAAATTTTAAAAAAAATTTTACCTGAAATTAGTTTTATTGAGTATTTAATATTGAGATTACAAAAGTCAAAAAGAATAAAAAAAATTATTGTAGCAACTTCCACTAAGAAACCAGATGACAAAATTCTTAAGATAAAATCAAAAAATATTTTTTTTTATAGAGGATCTGAGAAAAATGTCATTAAAAGATATATAGATGCTGCTAAAATATTTAAAATAAAACATATAATTAGAATTACATCAGATTGTCCATTTGCTGATCCTAAACTTATTGATAAATTAACTAAGAAATATTTTGATGGCAAATTTGAATATGTTTCAAATGTAAATCCTCCTTCATTCCCAAATGGTTTTGATATTGAAATATTTAGCTTAGAAGTGTTAAAAAAAAGTGCAAAACTTCACAAAGGATATAAAAATAGAGAACATGTTACTTTTGCAATTAGAAAAAAAATGAAATTAAAAAAATATAATTTAATTTTAAAAAAAAATATTAACCATATTCGTCTTACTCTTGATAACAAATATGATTATTTTAAATTAAAAAAATTAGCAAATTATGTAAATATTAAAGATAACTGGAAATCTATATATTTAAAAAATATAAAAATTAATAATGAAAAATAACAATAAATACTTTAAGTCAGCACTAAAATATATTCCTTTAGCAAGTCAAACATATTCTAAATCATATAAAGTTCATTTTAAAAAAATATCACCTTTTTTTTTAAAAAAAGGTAATGGATGTTATGTCTGGGATGAAGATAATAATAGATATTTTGATTTTATTTGTGGATTATTGCCTATTATCATTGGATACAATAATAAAAAAATAAATAAATCAATAATATCACAATTAGAAAAAGGAATTACTTTTTCATTACCTACGGTTTTAGAAACAAAACTTTCTAAAGAGCTTTGTAGGCTTATTCCTTCAGCGGAGATGGTAAGATTTGGTAAAAATGGTTCAGATGTCACTGCTGCAGCAATAAGATTAGCTAGAGCTCACACAAAAAGAGATAGTATAATTTTTTGTGGATATCATGGATGGCATGACTGGTATATTGGAAAAACTAAAATGTCTATAGGTGTTCCAAATAATATTAAAAAACTTACAACATCTTTCAAATATAATGATTTTGACAAATTAGAAAAAATTTTAAAAAAAAATCCAAAAAAATATGCAGCTGTTATTATGGAACCAGTTTATAATATTGAGCCAAAAAAAAATTTTTTAAAAAAAGTTAGAACTATTACAAAAAAATATGGATGTCTTTTGATATTTGATGAAATAGTTACTGGATTTAGAATAGATTTAAGGGGAGCTCAGCATTATTATAAAATAACTCCGGATATATCATGTTTTGGTAAAGCAATGGCTAATGGTATGCCAATATCTGCGATAGTTGGTAAAAGAAAATTTATGAAGCTTTTTGATAAGATTTTTTTTTCAACTACATTTGGAGGTGAAACTCTTTCTATAGTATCAGCACTAGAAACGATTAAAATGCTTAAAAATAAAAATGTGATAACTAAAATTAAAAAATTTTCAAAAAAATTTGTGAAAGACATCGAACAAACAATATCAAAATACGAATTAGATAAAATTTTAAAAGTAGAAGGTGTATGGTGGAGGCCAGCATTTGGAGTGTTTAAAGAAGAAAATAGAAACTATCTTACTCTACTAAGAAAAAATCTAATTAAAAATAAAATTTTAATAGGAAATAGTTTTAATTTTTGCTTTTCTCATACAGATAAAAAAATTTATAAAAATATTATGACTAAAGTTGAAAAAGCTTTAAAAGAGACAAAAGAAAACATTAAGTTTAATAAAAAAGAGAAAGTCAGCTATTCAGTCAGATCTTAAACTTGCAGATAGCTCATTAGAGTATGAATTTTTGGGTCAAAAACATCAGGTTTCCTGTAAAAACTCATTAATCCTGTTTTCATATTAGAATAATTAAAATGACCGGTTATAAGACCAATAAATAAGCTATAGCTGCATCTAAAAATTTCATAGTTCTCATCATTAATTTCTGACTCTTTTACTAGATTAACAGTATCATCTGCCAATGACATTCTATAAAGACATTCATGACCCACATCAATATAAAAAGCTTTCTCAGAAACAATATTCATTTTATTTTGCCATTTCATTTGATTAGATCTAGCTTTTGTTAAAAGTCTTTTTAAATTTTGCTGGAAAGATTTGCCTATTAAGAAAACATCATTGCCTATTTCGTTGTGGGGAAAATATTTCTCTAACTTTTCATTTATATAATCGTCATCAAATATACTTTTTTGTTTAGATAAATGATTTAAATAATCTGCTTGATCATCGTGAGTTATGGTAACAAATTTTGAGGATTCTTTTTCAGTTATAAAGTCATATTCCCCTCCACTGTTTATTAAAATTTCTTTAAACTCTTGACCTTTATCTTTACAATATTTTATTGCTTCATCAGCGGTTCCGACTCCATAATAAGCATATTTTAAAGCTTTAGCTCCACCATATACACATCCTGCCGCAAAAGGAAAAACATTCTTCGGTTTTGTGCTATCTATAAATTTATACATTAATTCATAATTATTTTTTTTTTTTTCATCTGCTTTTTTTTCTCTATCTTTGTCCGATAAATTTTCATAAAAAGCCGGATATGGACCTTGATAAGCATAAGGAATCATTGCAAAATCAAAATTATATTTTTTTCCTATAATATCCATCTGATTTTTTGAATACACAACATCGTTAGCATTTAGCATTGTAAAACCATCAACCTTAAAAACACCTAAAGAGTCAACTTCAGGATTTATTTCAGCAACATATAAATTGCACTCATCATTATTATTAAGATTAAAAGTTTGATCTTTTTTACAAACTATAACATTTTTAAAGCCAAGTGATTTTATATTTTTTTCAGTAAAATTATTTACATAGTCTGCACATAAAATAGGAATATTTTTATCAAACAAATTTAAAGTTTGTTTATCAAAATGATCTGCATGAGTATGGGTAATATAAATATAATCAGGATTTATTGATGATATTTCATCTTTAGAAAAATTGCTTTCTGGAAAATTATATAAGTTTGTAGTTGAGTTTCTATTAAATGTAATCCAAGGATCAAATAATATTTTGGTTGATTTACCAGTGATAAGAACCATTGAATTTGTATAATATTTAATTTTCATATTTTTACAAAATTGAACTACCAGTTTTCAAAAAGTTACCATCAGCTGACCTGTCTAATCTTTGAAAATAAATGCCATTTTTTAGTTTCCTATTTTCAACAATTTTACCATTTAAAAATTTGAAACTTTTCATAAATGGAGATTTAACTTTTTTTTCATCAGGAGATATTAAATATCTTAATGAGATTCTTGGTTTAACACTTACATTTAATTTTGTTCCGTGTAAAATTAACCCATGAAAACAAAATACCTTTCCAATATTACCAAAAATAGAAACTTCTTTAGTTTTCATATGATTTTTTTTTAAATCGCTATAATACCAATAATCATTTTCGCTACTTGGTCTTATATAATGTGGATAATGCGTTGCTCCAAATTTATATGATCCTTGTAGGATATTAAGTGGTGAGTCTTTTTTTTCCACATCATCAAGATATATATAAAAAGTAACAAACTTTTTGCCCCTAGTCATATCTTGATGAAAATCAATATTTTGAAAATATTGAACATCTTGATATTCTTTTTTAATATATGGATTTACATTTGGTCTTCCAACATTGTCAGTAACGTCAAGAACCCATTTTGGATGTAATTTTTTTGGAACGGATCTGATTATTGATTTCTTTTTTATCATATAATTTTGACCCACAATTGATTCAACAGCTTTTATAAATTTTTTTGATTTTTCAATAAATTTTAAATCTAACTTTAAATTATAAATTGCATTATGTTCTTTTTCGCCTGGTGAATAATTTTGCAATCTTCCATTTATTTTAAAATCATTTTTTGTTTTAAAAAATATACTTTTGCTACATGGTCTATTTTCATCTATAATGTGTTTTAATGAAGTGCATTTTGATTTTTCAAGAATACTTCCAAAATCATAGTATCCATTTTTTAAAAAAAAATTTTCTATATTTTTTTTATTTAACATAATTTAGAACTTTTCCACATTTTTTATTGTATCCATTGCTATACTTATCCAACCTATAATCTTGTTCATAAAAAGATCTAGAAATAATTTTTTCGTAGGATTTTTGATAAGGTGAACTTCTTATAACTTTTTTTGGAGACAAAACGTATCTTAAAGCAAGTCTATCTTTATCTGATGATTTTGATGGTTCAGAACCATGTAAAACATAGCCATTAAAAATAATAGAACATCCAGATTTACCAAAAATTTTTATATCTTCAGTTGTGATATGGTTGCCAAGAAAATCTGAATAAATTATTCTTTTTTTATCACTACTTGGTCTGCAGTAGTGTGGGTATTGAGTTGCACCCAACATATGAGTTTTAGGTAAAATTCTTATAGGAGTATCACTCAATTTTAAAACATCATCTAAATAAATTATTATTGTAATTGAATCCCTTTTTCTTCCGCCATTATCTTGATGATAATCTAATCCATAAATATAAGAAATGTTTCTATACTTTTCTTGGACATACATGTTTAATTGAGGCATGCCAATGTCTTTAATTTCTTTTTTTAACCATAAAGGAAAGAAATTTGTTGGTGTATTTCTCAATAACCATTTTTCTTCAATGAAATAGTCAGATTTAAATAATTTTTTAATTAATTTATTAAATTTTTTATTTTTCTCAATGAAATCAAGATTGATTTTATTATCTAAAAGAATGTTATGATCATAAACACCTGGAGTAATTTTTTTAAATCTAGTATTTTTGTAAAAACTTTTTTTACTTTTATAGAATACTTTACTTAGATTGGGCATAATTGATTTTAAATTTTTTTTAAAAATTTTTATTTCATTGGTATCAAATAAATTATTTAAAACTGAATATCCAATTTTTGGAAAATTATTTATATTTTTTATACTCATATTTAGTTTTTTAAATTTTTAATATAACTTCTAACTATGTTTTCTGGGCCTTTTTTCAAGATTTTATTTAAACTTTTGAAAACGTAATTTATCTGATTATTTTTTATAATCAATGAGGGAGACACAACTAAAGAATTAAGCGAGTGAAAAGCAAATATATTAAATTCTCTATACAGTGTATCAATTATGGCAATTTCAAATATCCTCTTTTCAAATTTTTTAATATTTTTATTATTTTTTTGAGAGAGTATTTTACTTACCTTGCTTTTAGTCATTTCATCTAACTTAAAGTATATTTTCTGTATTGCCCCACAACCTTTTAGTTTCATTTTAATATCATTATTATTATTTTTAAGATTTTTAAAATTTTCAGTTATTAGATTTTGAATATTTTGAGCTTTTAAATTAAATTTTTCTTTTTTTAATATTTTAATAGATTCTATTGCTGTTATACATTCTTCGCCGAAACCATTAAATGTAGTTGAGTGTAATGTTGAGTCTTCTATTTTTCCATAGATCTTTTTAAATATTCTATCACTTGTGACACAAGCTGCAATTGAGGCTTTTCCTCCTCCTAGCGATTTTGAAGTTGTTAATATGTCTGGATATAGATTTTTGAATCTTTGAAAATAAAAAGTAGTTCCAGTTTTACACCAACCTGTATATATTTCATCAAAAATTAAGATAATTTTTTTTTCATTACAAAATTTTTTTATTTGCCTTAAATAATTTTCATTAATTGGAGTTGTGGTACTGGCACTAAAAGGCTCAATAATTAAAGCAAATATATCACATTTTTTTTTATTCTTTTTTTGTATTTTTTTTAAATCTTCATAATTGTTTGGATCATATTCAACCTTTTTTAATACATCTGGAAAATTATTATTTTTTAATGGTGAGGAAATCGAGCCAGTTGCTATCAATTTTCCATGGAACCCTATTTTAGAAATCAAAATAGTTTTTCTTTTTCCTGAATGAAACCTATATGCAGCTTTCAAAGCTGCTTCATTTGCTTCGGCTCCTGAATTACAAAAATAAGAAAAATTTAATTTATTATAAAAAAAACTTGCAATCATTTTAGCAAGGAGAGCAACATGCCTTGATAAAATATTTTTATGAACTTCTAGGTTATAATTTGAATTATATTTTGCTCTAGCGCTAATAATCTTTGGATGATTGTGGCCATGATTTAAGACTCCTAAACCACCTGTAATGTCTAAAAATTTTTTGTTTCTTGTATAAATTATCACTCCTCTAGATTTAATAAATATATCTTTATGAAATGAGAACAGTTCAATTTGATCTACAAATCCAGGATTAACAAATTTTCTATAGTAACTCTTAATTGTTTTTATATTCATAATTATGCTATTGTAATTTATTCAAACAGTATATCACAAAATAATACTATTAAATTAAATGAGCTTAAAACTGATTAATAATAAAAACCTCATTTTTATAGATAGCGTTGATATGTTGAATGAAATTAACTTTAAAAAAGAAAACAAAATAATTATTACTTTTATTGGTAAAAACAAAGAAAAAGAAAATATTTATAACTTTTACGACCTATTAGATAAAGAAATTCACATAAAATACGAGGATTTATCTACAAATATTTCAGAAGAATTCCATGACTCATTGAAAATTAACTTAGCATTAAAAAAAAATTTAACTAGAATATTTTATGGTCAAATAGGATTGTTTCCTTATTTTAGCTTACTTAACAAATTATTATTAAATAAAAATAAATTTACCGTTCATACTAGAAACGAAAAAATTTTTAATATTTTTAAAATTTTCTCTAAACTTGAACAAGTTAATATTTTTTATAAAAAAAATAATAAAAAAAGTAATTATTTTAAAATCTCAAATTTTGATTTATTTAAAATGTATTCATATAACGAAATTTTTTTTTATTTTAAAAAAAAATTTCTAAAAGATTTTAAAAAGTTATCAAACTTAAAACAAGAAGTTTTTATTCATTTATCGTCTGAATTAAATTTTATTTCATTAGATAAATTTCTAAATAAAAATTTTCAAACCAAGTTATTTGAGTTAGATGAAAAAATTTTAGATGTAGATTTAGATATGAATCAAAAAGAGTTTAATGAAATTTTTAATTTAACTAATAATTTAATAAAAAAATACTTTGATGAAAATATTTATTTTTTAAAATATTTAGATTTTGAATTAAATAATTTTTTAAAAAAATATACTTTTTTTTATAAAAAAGTATCAAGTATATTTAATGAATTAGATTCAAGTTTTTATTTTCTCACTAAAATTATTAGAGGCCCTCTTGCAACAGCTCTTTATGATTATGGAAAAATTAAAAAAAAAAAATTTACTTGGGTTTCACATCAACATGGGCATGGAATTGAATTATCTAATATACATAAAAAAACACAACTTACAAAAGAAGAGACATTAAGTGATTTATTTTTTGTTTATTCTTCAGTGGGTAAAGAAGAAAGAATGAAAAATAAATATATAAAAGAAAACGTTAAAATCATTGATATTGGATATCATGCAAGCAATTATAGTTTTAAATCAGTACCACATCATGACATAATTTATGTTTCTAATTTAAATCAAGAGCTTACAGGTCATGAAATAAATATGTCTAATTTAAGTAATTCTAAGAAAATTAATTTTGAGGAAGGTCTAATTAAAAATGTTTTCTCAAAAATTAATCACAAAGTAATGTTTAAAGAATATCCTGGTGTGAAAAATACCGATATTAAAAGTAATTATATTAAAAATTTAATTAAGCCTTATGAAAATATTATATATTTTGATAAATGGCTCAATGCTGAAAATATCTATAGTAAATCCTCTATTATACTTACTTCACTACCAACCAGTGGATTGGGGGGGGCTATACATAGCAAAAAACCTCTTATATTTATAGATATTAAGGAAATGATGCCTTTGAAATCTAATTTAATAGGAAATTTTAAGGAATATTTCTTTTATTATGATTTTAATGATGAAATTTTTGAAAATTTAAAAAAATTATTAAGTTTAGACATAAAAATGATTCAAAACAAATGGGAGAATAAAAATTCAGACGAAAAGAAAAAATTTATCAGTAAGTATATAAATATAAAGTCAAAGAAAGATGTTGCTAATAGTATAAAAAGTAAATTAATTAATTTAAATTAATATTTATGAAAAAAAGTAGACACGAAGATTATCAAAACTTTAAAGATCAAAAATATCAAAGGAATAATAATATTAATTTAGATCAAATTAGGTTTGAATGGGTAAAAAAAATTTTAGGGAAAAAATATATTATCAAAACACTGACAGATATAGGATCTAATTTGGGTTATATATGTGTAAAATTTAATGAAACTTTCAATACGAAATGTATTGGTTATGAGTATGAAAGACCTACATTTTTAAAAGCAAATAAAATTAAAAAAAATTTAAAAAATATCAAATATGTAAATAAAGGATTAAATATAAAAAATTTGAATAACATAGGTGATGCAGATTTAATGGTAAATTTAAATGTCCTTCATCACGCGGGTCATATGTATGATAAAAAAATAATATCTAGCAATAAAGAGTGGAAAAATTATGCAATTAAATATTTAAAAATTCTTTCAAAAAAATCAAAATATTTATTTTTTCAAACTGGAAATGTGAATTACAATAAAAATTATTTTAAAAATTCTGAAACTTTTGAAATTTTACCATATATTCTCAAAAATAGTGGTTGGAAAATAATTAAAATTGGATCAATAAAATTTTTAAAAAAAAATATTTATTACAAAACTTATAAAAACAACCAAATTAAAAAAATACCAAATATAATATGCAAGAGAGATAAAAAAACAAAGAAAGTTTTATATTTTATTAATAAAAAATTAATTTTTAAATATGAGTCTGGATTTTTACAAAGACCATTATTTTTATGTAAGTCAAAAAATATTTAATGAAAAATAAATGTATAATATATTTAGGTGGTTCTATTACTCAATCGGTAAATTTTGAATATTTAAAGAAAAAAAATTATAAAATAATCTTAATAGACCAAAATCCAAATTGCTATTGTAAAAAATATTGTGATGTATTTTTAAATTTATCTCAAACAAAATTAAAAGAAATTATTTTAAGCTTAAATAAAATTATAAGTAGAAAGAAATATGAAGTAGTTGATTGTTTTGGTATAGCTCACTACTCCTATCCAGCAGTAAATTTGATAAAAAAAAAATATATAAATAATTTTAAAAAGGATTATTTTTTAATGAATAAAGACACTCAAAAAAGAGTCTTAAAAAAATATAAATTTACTCCAGATTTTTATTGTTTACCAAAAAAAGAATCTTTTAAGAAAAAAAGAAAATTTTATATGAAAAAAATATATAGTTTTTATAAAAAATGTAATTACAGAATGTATCTTAAAACTAACGGTACCCATCAAGGCATTGGAATCATAAAAATGACAAAAAAGACTAATGAAGCCAATTTTAAACGGCAATTTTCAAAGCAAATTTACGAGAACTATAAATATTCGTCAAAACTCTATTTTGAAAAAGAGGCTCAGGGAACATTATTAAATATTGATTTTGTAAAAAAACAAAACAATCAAGTTGTCTTTTTGCCATTAATTTTTAGAGATAAAGTTATATTATCTGGGAGAAAAAAATACTTATCAGTTTTTCAATATTTAAATAATAAACAAATAATTGATAAAAATACTTATAAAAAATTAGAAATTATAATAAATAACCAATTTAACAAAAAAAAGGTTTTTGGTACAATAGATGCATTGGTTGATGGTGATAAATTAAATATTTTAGAAATAAGTCCACATTTCCACAACGTTAAGATACACAAGTTTTTAAATAACAAGGAAATTTTAGATTTATACATGAATAAAAACTCTAATATAAAAAAATTTTTTAAATCTAAATTTGGGGGTTATATTTTTCTACATGAAAAAAACAAATATACAGAACATCTGTATAAATTTGTAAAAAAATATTCAAGCAAGACTATGATTGATTATATTGATATTAAAACAAGAGAGAGCTATCTTAAAACACATGCATTTGTAAAAAACACCTTTCATTTAATTTATTTCCAAGCCAAAACAAATAAACATATTCAAAAAATTTCCTATTATATGGAAAAAAATAAAAAAAAATTATATCGATGATAAGAAAAAATATTTTAGTTACATGTGTAGGGGGTCTTTTTTTTTATGATTTTTTAAAATGTATAAAGAATCAAAATAATTTTAATTTTAAGGTAATTGGAACTGATGATGATCCTAAAGCTTACGGAAAAGTTTTGGTAGATAAATTTTATAATATTAAAAAAAAAAAATCTAAAGCTTCTTTTTTTAATTACATAAAAAATATTATTAAAAAAGAAAAAATAGATATAATAATTCCATTATCAGATAATGAGGTAAGATTTTTTTATAAGTTTAGAGATAAATTTATTAAAACTTTCCCAAAACTAAAATTTTCTTTTTATAAAAATCAAAACTTTGATATTTTTTTATCTAAAAAAAATTTTTATAATTTTTGTAAAAACAATAAAATAAACATTGGTGAATTTTCAATAATTTCAAAAATTTCTGAAATCAAATTCAAAATCAAAAAAAATAAAAAATATATTTTAAAATCTACATCTGATAGTGGAAGTAAAAATGTATTTTTAATAAATAATAATTGTAAATCACCAAAAAAGATTTTAAATGATAGGCTGTGTTATGAGACAAATCTTATTGATTTAAAAAAATTTTTCAATCCTAAAAAAAAATATATATTATCAAATTATTATGAGGGTAATGGTTATGATGTAGACTGTTTTTCAATAAATGGAAAAATTAAAGAATTAATAATTAGAAAAAGACTAATGTTTAACAAATTTATGTATTACTCGCCTGGTCATAAAATTATTAAAAATCAAAAAATCAAAGAATTAATTGGAAATTTTATTAAAGTTTCAAAATACACTGGCATAAGTGATTTTGATATAGTTGAGAGTAAAAAAAAATATATTTTAATTGATACTAGCTGTAGATTTAGTGGATCTGTTGGAATATCTTGTATAGCTGGTGTAAATTTTCCAATGTTGTTGATTAAAAATCTACTAGGTATGAAGTTTAAAAAAACAAAGATAAATTATGATATATCAATAAAACCATTTTTTACATTTCAAAAAACAAATAATGATATGATGATAGAAAAATATATCTCAAAATTTTACAACCAAGAAAAAATATGAAAAAGGAAAATTTAATTGTCTTTGCAGCGCATCCTGATGATGAGGTTCTAGGATGTGGAGGTACTATGAAAAAATTATCAAAAAAATATAATATAATTAGTGTTTTTTTTACAACGGGCATTACTTCAAGATTAAAAAATGAATCAAATAAAAAAATAAAAAGTTTAAAAAAAAATTGTACTGAATGTAATAAAATACTTGGTACAAAAAAAGTAATTTTCTTTGATCTTGCGGATAATAAATTAGATATATATCCAAGATTAGATATTATTAAAAAGATAGAAGAGATATTAAATAAATACAAACCAAGTATAATTTTTACCCACTATTTTGAGGACCTAAATATAGATCATGAAATAGTTTCAAAATCTGTTGTCACTTCTTGCAGACCAAGTAAGAGAAACGCAAATATAAAAAAAATATATTTTTTTGAAACACTTTCTAATACTGAATGGTCTGTGAATAGAAAATTTCAACCAAATTTCTTTTCTGATATTACTAAATTTATTAAATTTAAGATTAAAGCTATGTCAAAATATAAATCTGAATTGCAACCAAAACCAATGCCTAGAAATTTAGAAAATATAAAAAATTTAGCAAAATTGAGAGGTAGTGAAATTAACAAAGAATTTGCAGAGGCTTTTTTTTTATATAGGGAAATAGAGTGAGTTTTGCAAAATTTTTAAGAATTTCACATAATAAATTTATTTCAGAAGAAAGTCCTGTTTTTATAATTGCTGAAATTGGAGTAAATCATGAAGGTAAATATAACCAATGCCTTAATATGATTGATATGGCTCATAAGGCAGGTGCTGACGCTATAAAAATTCAATTAGCAAATCCTGACACCAATTACAATAAAAGCTCAAAAAGTTATAAAATTTATACAAAGTCTTTTTTTAATAATGAGCAAATAAAAAATATTTATAGATATGCAAAACAAAAAAAAATTATTCTTTTTGCTACAGCAGATGAATACTATTTTAAACTAATAAAAAAATTAAATCAGAAATTATTTAAAATATCATCATCGCAAGCGCAAGATTTAAGCATGATAAAAAAAATTAATATGCTAAATAAACCCATGATTATTTCAACTGGAATGAATACATTTCAAGAAGTAGTAAATATTATTAAATTTCTTCAAAAGTTAAAAAATAAAAAAATTATTTTACTTCATTGCATGTCTAAATATCCCACTAAAATCGAAGAAACAAACCTCTCAATGATTACTGCATTGAAAGAAAATTTTAAAGGATTGGTAGGATACTCTGATCATACAATTGGTATTAAGGCCTCTACTCTAGCCGTAGCAATAGGGGCAAAGGTAATTGAGAAACACTTTACAAGTAACCCTAAAAGAAAAGGTTACGATCACAGTATTTCAAGTAATTATTTAGAATTTAAGAAAATGGTGCAAAATATAAGAAATATTGAAAAAATTATAGGAACAAAAAAAAATAACAATAATATAAAAAAAAGTAGAAAGATTAGTTCATTAAAAAGATCATTTTTTGCAAAAAGAAATTTATACAAAGGGGGGAAATTAAAATTAGAAGATTTGTATACAAAGCGAATAGGTAATAATACCTCTATTGAAACTTTATTAAATTCTTTAAATAAAAAACTTAAAAGAAATTTTAAAAAAGATACAAAAATATTTTAAAAGATTTGAAAAAAAAAAATAAAATAAAAAAAATAAATTCAAATAAGGAAATCATTTTTTTTATAGATTACAATGAAAATTCAGGAATGGGACATTTAAATAGATGTTTACATTTTGTAGAAAATTTAAAAAATAAAAAAATAACTTTTGTTACTGAAAAGAATTTTTATTTTAATGGAATAAAAAATATTAATTGCAAATTAAATGACTTCACATCATCTAAAAAAAAATATGATGTTGGTATAATTGATAGTTATTTTATAAACCAAAATACTGAAAGAGAAATCAAAAAAGCTTGCATTAAAACTATTGTAATTGATGATTTAAAAAACAGAAAATATAATTGTGATTATATAATTAATTATGACCCATACATAAACAAAAAAAGATATGTAAGAAAAATAAGTAAAAAAACAAATTTATTATTAGGTTTTAAATATAATTTTATTAAAAAAAATAAAATAAATAAAATTTTTGAAAAAAAGAAAAAAAAACTTGATGTATTAATTTACTTTGGAACTAAAAATAGATCAAATTTCATTAAAAATAAAATTTTAAAAAAAATTCATTTTTTCAAAGAAAAATTTGATAAAATAATTATATTATCAAAGTATGAGTTTAAATATAAATCGCTAAAAATAAAGTTTATGAATTTTTCAAATTTTAAAAAAATTGAAAAATTATTTAAAATCTGTGACATTTATTTTTTATCAACAGGAATAATTATTTATGAAGCTATTAATTATAATAAATTGATTTATGGTAAATATATATCAAGTAATCAAAAAAATAATTATAACTTTCTTAAGAAGAAAAAATTCATTTTACCTATAAAAAATTTTGACAATTTCTTTAAAAATTCAAAACCAATAATAAAAAAGCAAGAAGAAAAAAACAAATTCAATTATACTTTTGACAATAAACCAATTTTTAATCTAATTATAAATCCTATAATTGATAGAAATGGAAATGAGATTCATTTGGAACATTTTAATTTTTCTGACAAAAACTACTTTAAGGAAATTTATAATTTACAAAAGAAAGAATATAGAAAATATTTTATCAACCCAAATATTTTTAGCTATAGTTCTCATTTAAATTATTTAAAAAATCTTGATATTTCAAATAACCAGGATTTATTTATTATAAAAAATAAAAAAAAATTTGTTGGTTATATTAAAAACAAAATTGTAAAAAACAAAACTGAAGTATCTATATCTATTAATAAAAATTTTCAAAACAAAGGGATATCTACATGTATTTTAAAATATTTAATAAATGAAAATTTTTTTTTAGAAAAACCAGTTGCAACAATTAATAAAAAAAACCTATTTTCAATAAAATCCTTTAAAAATGCTGGTTTTAAAGAGATAAAATTATTTTAAATGAATAAAATATGTTTTGTTATTGATAAAGAATTAAGTCCTAATTCATATGCTTTTTTGTTTCCCCTGTTGTTAAACATAAAGCATATTGTTGATGAAATAGAGATTTTGTACAAATTACCAGAAAAAAATTACGATTATATATTCATTGATAGTAAATTTTATAATAAAAATTTTCTCAATAATGATTTCGAGTTTATTAAAAATGATTTAAAAAATTTAAAAAAAAATTGTAATAAACTTATTTATTGCGATAATGAAGCGTCAATATTTATCAATAATTCAATTTTTAATTTTGTAGATGTGTATTTAAAAGGAAGACTGCCAAGTGATTTGAATATTTATAAAAAAAAATTATATGGTCAAAGAGAATTTACTGAATATTATCATAAAAAATTTGGTATTATTGACTCTTCAGAAAATTACTCGAATTTAATAGAAGATAAAAATTTAAAAAAAATCGTTCTTGGTTGGAATAATGGAATTTGTGACTATACATATTATTCAGCAATTAAAAAAAAATTATTTAGCTTAACTGGAAAACTTTATTTTAATAAACCAAGATTTTATAAAACAAAAACGAATTTAATTAGTGGAAGGTTTCGACAAAACTACAATAGAAATACTATTAATTTTCATAGAAAATTGTTTGAAAAAATTTGTGATAATATTTGTGATACTGGTAGAGTTAATAGATATAAGTATTTTCAAGAATTAAAAAATTCTTTTTTTAGCCTTTCCCCATTTGGTTGGGGAGAAATTTGTTATAGAGATTTTGAGTCATTTACTTATGGATGTTTGCTTTTAAAGCCAAATATGGATCATATAAATACTTGGCCAAATTATTATTTAAAAAATAAAACATATATTTCACTTGATTGGGATCAGATTAATTCGGATGAGTTAAAAAAAATAATAAATGAAAAAAAAAATTATAAAAGTATTGCTGAATTTGGGCATTTAAACTATTTAAAATATTTTGATAATAATAATAATTTTTTCTTTAAAAAATACTTTGAAAAAATTATAAATGATATAAAAAATTTAAAATGAAATTTTACGATCTGAATTTACAATATAAAAAAATAAGAAAATCATTTAACAAAAATTTAAGTGATAATTTTATCAATGGTGATTTTATACAAGGTGAAAATGTAAAACTTTTAGAAAAATTAATACTAAAATTTACTAATTCTAAATATTGCTTGAGTTGTGCAAATGGAACTGATGCTCTAAAGATTGCAATCAAAGCTTTAGACCTTAAAAAAAACACACATGTTATAGTTCCTAGTTATACCTGGATTTCAACTGCATCTAGCGTGATAGAGACTGGTTTAATCCCTTTATTTTGTGATGTGGATTTAAAGACGTTTGTAATTAGTCCTGACTCTTTAAAAAATTGTATTAATTATGCAAAAAAAAAAAATTACAAAATAAGTGGATTAATCTCGGTAGATTTGTTTGGAAATCCAGTTAATTACGGTGCCATAAAGCAAATTTGCAAAAAGAGAAATATAAAATTTATAAGTGATGCCGCACAAAGTTTTGGCGCTAAATTAAAAAACAAATATATTGGATCAAATTTTTGTGACGCATTGACTACAAGTTTTTTTCCAACAAAAACACTTGGATGTTATGGTGATGGTGGGGCAGTTTTTTTCAATGATTTAAAAGTATTTAATAAAGCAAAAATATTCGCAAAGAATGGTCAATATAATGGAGAAATATTAAGTTCAGGAATAAACTCTAGACTGGATACAATACAAGCAACAATTTTAATTGGAAAACTTAAATTTTTTAAATCTGAAAATTTAATGAGAAATAAAATTTCTAATATTTATAGAAAAGAGTTAAATAAAAAAAATTTTATATTTCAAAAAATATCTAAAAAAAACATATCGGGAAATTCAGTATTCACAATATTGTTAAAAAAACATATTAAAAGAGATAATTTTATAAAATACTTAAAATTATATAAGATACCTTATAAAATTTATTATTCTAAACCAATTCATGTAACAAAATTTTATAGTAAATTCCCTAAAGACAATATGGAAAATACATTAAAATTATCTAAAAATACGATTAGTCTACCAATATATTCATATTTAGATTCTAAGCATGTAATGAAAGTTTGTAAGATTTTAAACAATTTTCCTGGATGAAATTTTTTTTTGTATTAAATCTTTACAGTTCATTTCAAAAAATTATTAAAGAAAAAAAATTAATTGAAGTTGGAAATATTTCATTAATTAAGCTTATAAAAAAAATTTCAATAAATAATAACTGTTGTGTAATACTTTTAGATAAAAATTTAGAAATATCTAAAAAAAATATTAAAAGTTTTAATATAAAAAAAATTAGTTTTTATGTTGTGCCTTTTAATTTTTCATTTAAAAGATTTAATATTATTAGAAATCTAATATCCATTTTTTTTTTAATAAGAAAATTTTTACTATCAAAAAAATGTTCAATTTATACTGATAGAGGAAATATAATTTTAGCTTTTTTTTTAAAAAATTTTACCTCAAACTTTGTCATAATTAGAATACTGGGTATAACCAACAAAATTGAGGAAAGCTTAAGAAAAAGAAGTATTTTTAGCTGGATTACAAAAATCATTTGGAAAAAAAAATTTGATTTAATAATCCATAGTAATGATGGGAGTAATTTCAGGTTTTTTGACCAAAAGTATTTAAATAAAAAAAATAAAAAACTAGTTTTAAATCAGGCAGTTGAAAAAAAAAAATTTAAAAGTAAAAAAATAATAAGTAAAAAATTTAAAATTTTATTAAGTGATAATTTTAAAAGTGAATACAAAAATTTAAATCAAATAATTTTTTATTTAAACAACATTGATTTTAAATTAAAAAAAAAAGTATTTCTAATTGTAGTATTTTCTAACAAAATAATTTTAAAAAAAATTAAAAATTCTCTTCGTGGTTTCCATAATATTAAATATATAAAAAAGTTAGATTATTTATCTTTATTAAATTTAAAAAATGATACAGATGCATTGTTAACTTTTAATTCTATGGGCTATCTATCGAATAATATTATAGAAAGTATTTGTTATAATAATTGGATAATCACCCCCAAATACTCTAAAAATTATAAGAGAATACCAAAAAAATTTTTAGAAAATTTTATTTTTTTAGACCCTAAAAATTTTAATAATTCTTTTAATACAAATTTATCAAAATTAATTCATAATAAAAAAAAAATATTTTTTAAATATAAAAATATTAAATCAAATGAAGAAAAAGTTAATATAGAATTTGAAAAATTAAAGAGTCTTAAGTTTATTAATTAATTTTTTTTTGTAAAGATCCTTAAATCCAAGCTGAAAATTCGTTTCAAACAATTTACCTAAATTATACTTTTTAATATTTTCATCATTTATTTTTTGGAATTTTTTTTTTAAATCATTAGAATAAGTAAAGCCTTGCTTTGAAATATTTAGTTTAAAATATTTTTCCAATATTATTTTGCTTAAAGTTTTGGGTCCCTTTTCAAAAAGTATTCGAGGATTAATGTTGTCAATATAATTAAATAAATCTTTATTCAAATAAGGACTTCTTATTTCTATGCTATTTTTCATAGAAGCAATATCTTGATTAAAATTAAGACTTTCAGGCAAAGTAAATTTTAGGTCAAACTCTCTCATATTTTCAAATAAGTTTTTTTTTGTTAATTGGAATATTTCAGGAAATAATATTTTTTTATTATGCTTAATTTGAAATTTATATATGTCACTATTTTTTAAATAACTAATAATATCCAAGTTATTCTTATTCAATATTTTTATTAAATTTTCATCTGGCAAATAATTAGATATTTTTTTTACAAATTTATTATTAAATATTTTAAATTTTTTTTGAATTCTGAAGGCATTAAAATACTTTGAGTAACCATAGAACAATTCGTCACCACCAGTGCCTGATAAAGCAACTCTAATTTTATCTTTTTTAATTTCTTTACAAATACAATCAAGTAAAGAAATTGAGAAATTATCAGTTAATTGATAATGATAATTAATAATATTATCTATATTTATATAATTTTCATCAAATTGAACAAATTTTATGTAATTTAACGGTATGTTTAACTTTTTAAAATTTAAAATTATTTGCTCTCTTTCGCTAAAATTTTTTTGTTCTAAATGGTAGCATTGAAAATCTTTTTTTATTTCATTTTTAATAATTGCAAGCAAAAGAGTGGAATCATATCCACCTGATTGTAAAATTGATATTTTTTGATCACTTATTAATCTTTTTTTTATACTATTAAGTAAAAGTTCTAAAATCTCTTCGATATTTTGATTTGAAAAATTTTCAATTTTATTTTTACTTTTACTTGGTATATTAATTTCATAAGTTTCATCTGATATAATTTTTCCATCTTTTATTTTTATAATATTACATGGTTTTAATTTTTTAATACTTTTACAATAACTTTCTTCATTTATTTGAACTCCCATAAAATCAAAAAATTTTGTATCTTTTGCTAAAATATCATTCTTAAAAAGCTCGTAAAAAATTTTTGGCTCAGAAGAGAATATAATTTTATTATTTTGCTCATATATAAATAATGGTTTTTCAGAAAATCTATCAGTAACTAAATTTAAGTAGTTACCATCCCAAATCGAAAATGCATACATTCCATCTAGATATTTTAGGCAATCTTTTCCAAATTTTTTCCACATTTTAAGAAGCACTTCCGTGTCCCCATTCGTTACAAATGTCTCTGATTTTAGATATTTTTCTCTCAATTCTTTAAAGTTGTAAATTTCACCATTATAAGAAATTACTGTTTCTTGCTCTTTTCTTGGTTGAAAATTTTCATCTGATAAATCTATAATTGACAACCTAGAGTGTGAAAAAATTAAATTTTTATTAATTTTTTTTATATTAAATTGGTCAGGCCCCCTATGATCCAAATATTTCTTTGATGATTTAACTAAAGTTAAGTCATTCTCAGTAATATCGTCATTTGAATAGATTCCAAAAATTCCACACATTTTATAAAACTAATATATTAATTATGTTATATTTCAATTCGAGAATAAAAAATGATAAAAAAAAAACATATATTATTAGTTGGGGCTGGTTATTGGGGCTCCAAGATATTAGATAAATTAATTAAATTAAATCAAAAAATTATTATATTTGATAAAAATATTAAAACTCTTGAAAATTTAAAACAAAAATTCAAATCTACAAAAATTTCTACAACAAATAAATTTAATAGTATAAAAAAATTAGAATTTGATAATGTTATAATCGCTAGTCCAGCACAATTTCATTTTAAACATATCAATTATTTTATGAAATTAAATAAAAACATTTTTGTCGAAAAACCAATTTGTATAAAATTTAATGAAATTAAATACATAAAAAAAAAATTAAAAAATTATCAAAATATATTTATGGTGGGTCATTTAATGCATCATCATAATGCGTTCAAAAAAATACTCAGCTTAAAAAAAAATAATTTTTTTGGAAAAATTTTTTATATATACTCAAATAGATTGAGTTTTGGAAAATTGCGCAAACATGAAAATATATTATCTAGTTTTGCACCTCATGATTTATCAATGATTTTAGCTATAATGAAATCTAAACCAGTCATCACCAGTTGTTCTGGCTCAAAAATACTTAGTAAAAAAGTATATGATAACTCTATTATAAATTTTAAATTTAAAGAAAAAATTAATTCTCATATTTTTGTCAATTGGTTAAGTCCATTCAAAGAACAAAAATTTGTAATAATTGGAAGTAAAAAAATGCTAGTTTTTGATGATACTCAAGACTGGGATAAAAAAGTTATGTGTATACATGAACCTTTATCTTTGCAAAACAATTCATATGTATTGAATTCAAAAAAAATTTCCTATATTAAAATTAAAAAAAACGACGCATTATTTGATGAAATAAAATATTTTTTGAATTGTGCAAAATTTAAAAAAAAACCAATTTCAAATATAGATGAAAGTTTAAAAATATACGGCTTACTCGATGAGGCTATTAAAAAACTTAAATAATATGAAAAAAAATTTAAAATTTATACATAAAACATCTTATATTCATAAAAATTCAAAAATTGGTAAAAATGTAAAAATTTGGCGATATTCATCAATCCATGAAAATTGTTCAATAGGTGATAATAGTTCAATTGGACAAAATGTTTGCATAGGACCAAATGTTGTGATCGGAAAAAATTGTAAAATACAAAATAATGTTAGTATCTACGACGGAGTAACAATCCAGGACGATGTTTTTCTAGGTCCAAGTTGTGTCTTTACTAATGTAAAATACCCAAGAAGTAAAATTAATCAAAAAAAAAAATTTGTAAAAACATTGCTTAAAAAAGGCTGTACAATAGGTGCAAATGCTACAATAATTTGTGGAATTGTTATCAGTGAAAATAGTTTTGTTGGTGCTGGCTCAGTTGTTACAAAGAATGTTGATAAAAATTGTTTGGTATTTGGAAATCCAGCAAAAAAAATAAAAAAATTAAATTTCTAATACTTGCTCTGAGATTTTTTTAAATTCATCATTGTGTGTAAGATTTAAAATTGTAATTTCTGAATTTAATTTTTTAACTATATGAAAAACTTTTAGTCTTATATCTTTATGTAACTGACTTAAAGATTCATCAAATATAATTACGTCTGGTTTTTTAAGCATTTCTCTAGCAATCAAAATTCTCTGCTTTTGTCCACCAGATATGTTTAATGCTTTATCGTAAATATTTTTATCTAAATTAATTTTTTCGTCCAAAAAAAGACTTTTGAGCTCCAACATCTCTAATATAGAGCTAATATCTTTATCTTTATCGTTATCATTACTTAAAGATATATTGTATCTAAGTGATCCATTAAACAAATAACTATCCTGTGTTACATATCCAATTTTTTGTCTTAACGAAAAAATATTGAAATTTTTCATGTTTTTGTTGTTTAATAGTATTTCTCCATCTTTAATATCTATTAATCCTATTAGTAAATCAGCTATAGTTGTTTTGCCTGATCCAGACTTACCATATATTGAGCAAATTGATCCTTTTTTAATTTTGAAACTTAAATTTGAAAATACATTTTTATCGCCATAAGAAAAATAACAATTTTTAAATTCTAAATCATCAATTTTTAAAATATTTTGTCCAGATGATATTTCTTTATTTTTAAAAGAGCTACTCTCTTGTTCATTTATTGCTAACAAAGAACTTTTACCAAGATAAAATTTATTTGCAGCTTGAACCATAGTTCCAAATCTAGAAAATATTCTAGAAAAAATTAAAAATAGCGCCCCCAATTCAGAAAATTGGAAAAAGGTAAGCGAGGAATAAAAATAATATATTAATAATAGAGCTAAAATTATTAAAACTGGTTCATAAAGATTTCTAACTATAGCCTTAACAATAGACAATCTAATCTCTGATTTAAAAAGATTTTCAACAGAAGATGAAATTTCATTTATAAATAGTGAGTTTTTGTTAATGATTTTAAAATTTTTAAAATTATTAAACATTATCTGAATTTTTTGTAATATTTCATTTCTTGTATTTCTTTGAATCTTTCCTTGTTTAGAAAAAAAGAAATTAATTGGACTGAGTAATGAAAAATAAAAAACTCCCAATACAACAGAAATTAACGAAAAATAGATATTTATAAAAGTAGATCCAATAAATAGGACAATAATTGACATAAAATTATACAAAAAACTATTAAGAGCAATACAAGAAACTCTTACTCTATTGATTTCTGGAAAAATATAATTTGAAATTCTTGTTGTTTTTAATTTTATTAAATAACGATAGTTTGATTTTATAATATTGTTCAAAATATTCTTTTGAATTCTCTGACAACTTTTGAGTGTAAATTTTTCTTGCAAATAAATGGAGAAAAAATGAACAAAAAATTTTGAGATACTTAATGCAATTACAAAAATGACTAAATTTTTGATAGTTAAATCAGTAAAGAAAATATGAAAAAACTTAAGAAAATAATTCAATCCCTCATTTAAATTTTCTGAATTTTCGAAAATTAATGAAATTAAGGGAATTACAGATATTAAAGATACAAATTCAAAAAAAAATACAAAAAAATTAAGAAACATAATAATTGTAAATTTTATTAGTGATCTATTATATGTAATTTGAAAAAAATTTTTAAATAGAGAATACATCAGGTTAAATTTTTAACTAATTTTTCAAATTTTTTTTCAAGATTAACTCTTTCTATATTTGCTACATATGAAAAAAAATTATTTTTTTGCATCTTATATAGCTTTTTTGAAAATAAATTAGATTTATTTTCAATAAGATTTGTTAAATCTCTAGTATTTTTAATTAACTTAAATGATTTATAATGAGAAATTATCCGATTTCTATTTTTAAATTTTTTATCTAATAATTCTCCACAAATAAATTGCGCAGAAGGAGTCTTGAGATAACCTGCCTCCAGGAGCGTAGTGGATCCATATCCGCATACTAAAAAAGACTTATGAATTTTTGACCAAACATCACTATCATAAGAAATTACCAAATTTTTCGGGTGCTTTCCTAACTTTATTTTGATAATTTTATAAATTAGTCCAATCCACCTTGAATCTTTCCACTTTAATTTAATCTCAAATTCGTATTCTGGAAACCTAAGTGCATTTTTGGCAAAAATAATATTAGATTGTATAAATGCTTCATAAAAATAAATTTCACGTTCATATTTATTTTTTATAAGTTTTGTTTTTAAATAATAAGAAATATTTCCAAATGGATTTGGATTCTTTTCATATTTATTATATTTATTAGAATGAACCCAAGCAGCATATGATGGTGTAAATGCGAAAAAAGTAATTTTTTTATTTTTATTATAATTGTTATTTTTTTTTAAAAATTTCATTTTACTAAACCTAAGCGGTCCAATTACTTCAGTTTTATTTTTTAAAATCTTTAAATTATTTGAAAAAACTTTTTTATAAAACTCGTTATGAAAAATAAAACAATCAACTAACTTCCAATAAAAATTATTCTTCGCAAGAAATGATTTAAAACCTCTAATATGACTTTTTGAGAAATTATAACATTCCCTGTGATATATTATAAATTTAATATCATTTTCGCGAAATAAATATCCTAATATATTAATTTTATAATGTAATGCTGGACTCATTATTAATCTTAAATTGTACTTATTAAGTATTAATCTTAAAAACTTTACTTTACCATCACCATTGTATTTTTTATGTTTTACTTTTTCATAAATATCTTCACCAAAAAAAAGAATTAGTTCTTTTAAGAATAAATTTTCAATTAAAAGTATATTGTATTTCCTTTTTTGAAAAAATTCTTTTTCTGCTGACGATCTTTCATGATTAAGCAACCATACCGTGGGGTAATTAAGTTTTTTAAATCTAATTTTTTTTTTTATGAAATTATCCAGTATTGGTAAATTAAAATTGTATGATATTATTAAAATATACTTATAAATTCTTGCTTTAAACTTATTAATAACTAAATTTTGGAAACTTTGATTGAATTTATCTATATAATTGTTAAGATTGATTTTAATTGATTTCATAAACTTTAAGTTTATATAACAGATTTGCAACTTTATAAATTCATATTACATATACAATGATGATCAACTATCAAAATAATTTGAATATATTTGAAAAACTTTACAAAAAATTTTTGACTATTTTATATAAAAATAAAAATATATATGTATATGAAAAAGATTTCAGAAATTTATCTCTACCAAGTTCAGTGGGTTATGAAGCAATAAATATTTGCAATGCCAGATGTTCGTTTTGTGGTTATGGAAAAGTAGGAGCAGATCCAAGAAAAAAAATCAAACCTAATTTAGAAGTTTTACACCATACTTTAAGTGTTTATAACGAATCTGGAGGGGGCTCATTCACTCTTTCGCCAATATTAGGTGAAATTACTGCAATTCCAAACTTAATTGAAATATTGGAAGATATAAGGTCTAAATATAAAAACATAAAAGGTCTTTCTTTTTATACAAATGCAATACTTTTAGACAGATTTGATTTGCAAAAACTAATTAATTCAGGTGTTTCTGATATAGATTTGTCAACATGCTTATCAGGTAAAGAAGATTATAAAAGAGTTTATGGTGTAGATAAGTTTGATCAAGTAAAAAATAATATTTTAAATCTTTTAGAGGTTAATAAAAAAAATAACAATAAAGTCAGAATAAAAATTCTTTTGAGACAAGACAAACCTTTTGATAATTTTTTGAAAGGTGATCTCTATAATAAAATAGTTTCCTACATACCTAAATCAGATGTAGAATTTTTAGATAATCAATGGGATGATTTTAAAGGAATTATAAAAAAAGAGGATTTACCGAAAAATCAGCAATTTAAAAAACAAATGGATAAAACTAAACCCTGTTATGCTTTATTTAGAAAATTAGAGATTTTAGTTGATGGAACAATTCAAGGATGTGCCTGCAGAGTAGAACCTGACTTATGGACAGAAAATATTAAGAGTTTTAGTAATTTAAGAGATGCATGGAATAACAAAACTTATAACAAAATTAGAAATGAATGGTTCGAGGGTAAAATTCCAAATAGTTGTAACACTTGTAGCCACTATATACCTTACACAAATTTGAAAAAGGGTAATCCAAAAAAAGTTTCAAAATTAATATATAAAAAAGTGAAAAATAAACTTTTAAGTTATATTAAGTAAAAATATCATATTTCCTCAAGATATCTTAATTTTTGCTTACTTATTTTTTTGAAATCATCGATGTAGTTAATATCGTGTCCTTCTATATCGTTCATAATAAAAGGCACAATTTTGTTTGAAGTAATCGTTTTATTTTTATTTAATACAGAAGAATTAGATATTTCAATGCTAGCGTTTTGGAGTAATATTCTTGGTAAAACTGTAAATTGACAATTATAATAAGGTTGATTTTTATATTTTCCTTTCATTATTGGTTCAATAAATTTTCCTGATCTTGTCCACATTTTTGCTGGATGATTTTTTGAGTAACTTAAACCTCGCACTGAAAATTTATAATTATATTTTTTAAAAACATTCCAAGCCTTTTTTATTGTTTTAGAATTTCTAAATGGATTAGTGGGTCTTAAAATAAAAAAAAAATCAAATTTTTCCTCTAATTTATCTATTGTATATTTAACCCACTCAAAATCATAAGAAATGTCTGAAGAAATTTTTTTTGGTCTTAAAAATGGAACCTCTGCTCCATACTTTTCTGCAATTTTTTTATATCTTAATGAGTCAGTTGATACAATTATCCTACTAAATAAATTTGATTTTTTCGCTGCTTGAATTGAATAAGCTAAAAGAGGATGATTTTTTAATTTTAAAATATTTTTATCTTTTATTCTTTTAGATCCTGATCTAGCTGGTATGAGAGCAACTATTTTTTTTTGATTTTTTTTATTCAACATTAATTTACTTGAGAATAATATCTTTAAGAGATGTGGAAGGAAGACCTCCAGAGCTTTTTAAACCATATTTTTTTTCTACTCTGACTCTATCATTGAAATGTGGGGTTGAAGCTTCAATAATAGTGCAATTTGTAATAGCTTTTTCTTGATGTATTGCACCGGGAGGAAAATGGAAAGTATCGCCTTTCTTTAATATTTTGGATATAAGCTTGCCTTTTCCATTATCAAATTTAACCATGAGTTTACCAGATTCTATATAGCCACACTCATTTTTTTTATTATGGTATTGAAGTCCGCCCTTTTTACCTTTTTTTATAATTAGTTTTTTTAAAGAAATTTTCTTTGGTATCAAAGTTAACAAAATTTCGTAACCCCAATCTCTTTTTCCAACTTCTTTTGGTTTGGGAAATTTAACATTTTTAAATTTATTATTCATACAAATCTTCTTCTGAAATTAAATCATCTTCATTTAAGTTTTTATTTATTTTTTTCCCAATTACTTTATTAACTAAATCAGGCGTAATTCCTCCACCGGGAGATTTGAAAGATAAGTGATCTAATGAAATAATTGTGTCTTTTAAAATTTCTTTTTTAGCAACTATCGATTTTAACATTTTTGTTAGTGGAGCGACTTCATTTTCTAAAAGCTTTTTTTCAGAACTACCTAGTAAAATTGGTATTCTTTTTAAATTCCTTGAAAGTTTACTTAACCCTTGCGGCTCTAGTGAAAAAGAGTGGTCAGTTCCCTTAAGTGATCTATCAAGAGTAAAATGTTTCTCAAAAACTCTTGCTCCAAGAAGATAAGCTATTGGCGCAGCATCTATTCCATTTTCATGATCAGACAGTCCAATTACATTATCTTTAAAATTTTGCTTATAGGTATTTACCACATTTAAATTCATATCCTCTAAAGGAGATGGGTATGCAGCTGTACAGTGAAGAATAGCTAGATCGTTGTGAAATTTATTTATATTCTCTTTAGCTCTCTTCACTTGATCTAAATTACCTCCTCCAGTGCTCAAAAATATTTTTTTATTCAATTTTGCAATTTCAGTCTGCAAGGGATGATTGGTTAAATCTGCTGAAGCTATTTTATAAAATGGCATTTCAAGTTTTTCTAGGAATTCGATACTCCATATATCAAATGGAGTAGCAAAAAAATCTATATCGAGTTCCTTTGCATAATTTTGTAGTTCTTTGTATTCTGACTCACCAAATTCCAATGCATCTCTATGCAAGCCGTATGTTTCTCCGTAACTATTTCTGTGGTCGTATGATTTATTATAAAATTTTTTAGTATAAAGTCTTTTATTATCTCTTTTTTGAAGCTTAACAGCATGAGCTCCTGACTCTTTTGCTGCCTTGAATAATTCAAAGGCTTTTTTTAGATTACCTTGGTGGTTGTGTCCTATTTCAGCAATTAAATAAAAATTATCTTTATCTTCTTTTTTCTTAATCATAATATTTACAATATTTTATTTTAATATATTGGGTAAATCAACAAATCATATCTAAATACTGTATTTTAAATTATGAATTAATATTAACTACAGCTTGTAATTCATAATTGTATTGCTATGACGTTTAAATTTAAAACCTAGATTTTTGTATAATTTTATCGCTCGTTGATTCTTTTTATCAACACCTAATATTAAATATTTTATTTTATTTTTTTTTAGCAAATTTAAGTTTTTGATTTTTTTAAAGTTTTTATATATCAATTTTTTTCCTCTATATTTTAAAAATACCAAAAAACCAATTTCAGCTACTTGTTTTTTAATTGTAATTTTAAAATTGGCCAAATGTTTTTTATTATCGTAAATACCAAAAATATATTGATTGCTCGAAAGATTCTTAATATACAAAGCTAAATCTTTTTTTGTTTTAATTTTTTTTCCACTTTTAGAAAATAATATGAATTTCTTTGTAGATTTATGATTAATAGTTTCTAGGTATGAATTACTTATATATCTATAAGATAATTTTTTAATACTATTTTTTTTATTCAATTTATTTTACTTATATCAATTTTATTTTTTAAGTAATTATTATATAATAAAATATTTAAATACTTCCAAATTTTATCTTTTTTATTAATTTTGTACCTTGAAATAAATTTCTTAAACTGTTTGTATTTATTTAATTTAAGCACTGATAAACTTTCGTTTGGAAAACCTGAGAATCCAATCTTTTTAAACAATAGTCCTTTTCCATAATAATTGATAAATATTTTTTTTAGTAATGGTTTTAAAATATAATTTTTTTTAATTTCTTTTTGATTTATCTTTAAATGCAGTGGTAAATTTAATCCAAATTTAATAATATCTTTATTTAAATAAATACTTCTTATTTCTATTGAGTTTTCTCCACATAAAATATCATTTGATATATTATGAACACCTACACTTTGTACAAAATAATCTACAAATAAATTTGCATGAATCACAGCTTCTTTGTGAGGGGTGAAGGAAATATATTTTTTATAAGCTTTAATAAATAAATCATTAATTTCCTTATTAATTGCATCATTTGTATTAATTCTAGTATATGGCGAATATATTTTGGCTTTTTTAATATTTTTAAAAACATTTTTATATTTTTCATAACCACCAAAGATTTCATCTGCACCATCACCACCAAAAATCACTTTTATTTTTTTAGATTTAGTATACTCAAAAATATTTTGCCTTCCTGGTAAATCGTGAGTTGGTAATAAAGAAAAAAAATTTTGATAAGTTTTTTTATAAAATCTTGAAAAAATATCTTTATCAACATCTATTACTTTTAATTTTTTATAATCAACAAATTCTATAAATTTTTTATTTTTAACCGCATTTGTGATTTTATCCTTACCTAAATTATTTATACATATTATAGATTTTAGAAATTCACTTTTTTTTAAAAAATAATAAACTATTGAAGAATCTACTCCACCAGAAAATATTGTAGCAAAGTTGATTTTTGGTAACATAATGTGAATTTTTTTTTTAAATATTTTTTCAAAATTTTTTTGAATTTGTAAGTTAGATTTTTTTTTATTTTGTAAATAATTTTTTTTATTTATCCAATTTATTGGGTCATCAAAAATTCGTTCTGTAAATTTATAATTTTTAACATCTAAATTATATATTGTTCCGCCTCTTAAATAACTAATATTTTCATATATTGTATTAGGAAACTGCATAAAATGTCTACTATGCATATATTGATTTAATAATTTATAATTTAAATTAAGTTTAAAATTAATGAAGCTAATTATACTTTTTGGAGTTGAGGACAGAATAAAATAATTTTTGTCCTCATATTTGTAAAGTTTTTTTTCACCTTGTGGATCAGATGCAAAAATAATTTTCTTTGTTAAAGAATTAAATTTAACAAACGCGTACATTCCATCAAGTTTTTTACAAATATTTAATGAATTATAATTTGTAAGTATTTTTAATAAAGTTAATGTATCATTTGATTGTTTTTCTTTAAGAAATTTTCTGTCTAAATACTTATGATTATAAATTTCACCGTTATATGAAATATAATTTTTTTTGTAATTATAGAGATTGTCTTTTTGAAAGTTAATCCCATTAACTTTCAAAATACTGTTTCCTATAAAAAGTTTTTTTTTAAAAAAAAAATTCTTTAAAGATAGGTCTGGACCTCTATTATGAATTAAATCAAATGCCTTAAGACATTTTTCTGATGATAATTTTTTTTTTTTACTTAAGATTAAAAGAATACCACACATAGTATTTAATTAAGTTCAATGTATAGTTTTTTTAAATATATATCTAATTTAAAAATTTTTTTCAGTGCATAAATCAAGCCAATTGAGCTATTAGTACTGGTCAGCTGCACGCATTACTGCGCTTCCACATCCAGCCTATCAAC
>MDSV01136976.1_pt1 | contig 38957 bp, 38 predicted proteins | sample 810851 | NCBI WGS metagenome assembly MDSV01 (sample SAMN05326640, study PRJNA326480) | marine metagenome | isolation source: seawater | place: Atlantic Ocean: North East | collected 2012 | reverse complement strand
GAACTTGGAGCTGCTTTTGGTTTAGATAATGAGTGGAGTTTAAGGATTATCAAACAAGTAGGTAATTATGGTGAAAGCTACAAAAAACACATAGCTGACACTGGTATTTTACCTAAAAGGGGTCCAAACCAGCTGTGGACAAAAGGAGGAATTCTTTACGTTCCGCCAGCAAGGTAATTATAATTTAAAAAAAGACATTAAAAGGGCTAGATTTTTCTAGCCCTTTTTTTTATTTTAACATTAAAATGAAATTTAAAAATTTAACATCCAGTCTAGACAATTTTTTTGACGAAAGACCAAAGCTTAAAAAATACTTACCTCAAGCTTTTACCTTATTTTTTATAGTTTTTGTAATTGGTTTCTTTACCTTTAATGCCCAAGTTAACATGGGTAACAGAGGAATAGAATTTGGTTTTGGTTTTTTAAAACAAGAGTCGTCATTTGATATTCAATTTTCTTTAATAGATTATGACGGATCTTATTCGTATGGTAGAGCTTACCTTGTAGGTCTTCTTAATACTCTTTTAGTTGCAGTGATCGGTATATTTTTTGCAACTATTATAGGAGTTGTAGTTGGTATAGCTCGACTTTCTTCAAATTATTTAGTTGCTAAGTTTGCAGAAATGTATGTAGAAATTTTTAGAAACATACCATTACTTCTTCAAATATTTTTTTGGTACTTTGCGGCTTTAAGGGCTTTGCCATTACCGAAAGATGCAATTAATTTTTTAGACATCTCCTATTTAACTGTAAAAGGCTGGTTTATTCCTAAATTTTTGTGGACTAATTTTTCAGTTTTATTATTTAGTTTAACTCTATCTATAGTTGCAATCATTTCTATTTTTATTTATGCACGAAAAAAACAAGAGGCTACGGGAATAAGAATTCCAGCATTTTTAATATCATTAGGTGTTCTAGTAATTTTACCTGCACTTAGTATTTTGTTTGGAGGAGTAAAATTAGATTTTGAATATCCAACATTAGTACAACAATCTCCTACAATTTTTAATTTTAGAGGAGGAGTAGGTATTATTCCTGAATTAATAGCTTTAGCGGCGGCTCTATCCATATATACCGCTACATTTATTGCTGAATGTGTTAGAGCCGGTATAATGGGTGTGGGTAAAGGCCAAAAAGAAGCTGCAGCCTCTATTGGTCTAACTCCAGGACAAATACTAAGACTAGTAGTAATGCCTCAGGCATTAAGAATAATAATACCCCCAACTACTAATCAGTATTTAAATTTAACGAAAAACTCTTCTTTAGCAGCAGCCATTGCTTACCCAGATTTAGTTTTAGTATTTGCAGGCACAGCCATGATGCAGACGGGTAGAGCTATAGAAATTGTCTCTATAACTATGCTCACTTATTTATCTTTAAGTATATTAATCTCAATTTTTATGAACTGGTACAACAAAAAAATAGCAATTAAAGAAAAATGATAAAACAACTAACATTTTTAACTCCTACTAGAGACAGATTAAATTTCTTCACATCTATTGGAGCGCTATTTTTTGCTTTAGGAATTTATGACATTATTTCAAATTCTTTTTATAAAAGTAATCTTACTTCGTTTTTACCTGAAATTTTAAGTTTTTTTACTCCTTTATTTTTTGGTTTTATAGGGCTTTATTTAATTAGAATTGAGTACAGCGGAAACAAAACATTAGACACTCTTAATAAAAATATTAATTCAAATTGGTTTAATTCTATACTTACTTTACTTCTAATTTTTACGCTTATTAAAAGTTTACCAACACTCTTAAATTGGTTATTTTTTGATGCTAATTTTACTGGTACCAGCAAAGAAGAATGCACTGGCAGTGGAGCATGCTGGGTATTTATAAATGTTTGGTTTGAAAGACTTATGTATGGTTTATATCCAAATGATCAAATTTGGCGAATAAACACAGCATTTATTACTCTTATATTAACTGTTGGAGCAGCTTTTTTTGTCTCTGAAAAAAACAAAAAATATATAATTGTTTTCTTACTGTTTGTTTTTCCATTTATTTTAATATCTTTACTTTCAGGCGGTAATTTTGGTTTAGAAAAAATACCTACCAATGAATGGGGTGGATTAGCTCTTACTTTCATTATTTCAATCTTTGCAATACTTTTCTGTTTCCCTGTTGGAATGTTTTTGGCTTTAGGAAGAAGATCAGATGCTCCAGTAATTAAATATTCTTCGATTGGATTTATTGAATTTTGGAGAGGAGTTCCATTAATAACTGTTTTATTTATGGCATCTGTGATGTTCCCCATGTTTTTACCTGATGGTACTTTTTTAGACAAACTCATAAGAGTCATAATAGCAATAACACTTTTTGAAGCTGCATATATGGCAGAGGTTATTCGTGGAGGTTTGCAAGCTTTACCTAGAGGTCAATATGATGCGGGAAAATCTTTAGGAATGGGATATTGGAGATTACACTTATTAGTAATTTTACCCCAAGCCTTAAAATTAATTATACCTGGAATTGCAAATACTTTTTTAGCTTTAGTTAAAGACACACCATTAATTTTAGTAGTTGGATTGCTCGAGCTTGTCGGCATGATAGATATGGCAAAAACAAATCCTGATTGGCTAGGATTTGCCGCAGAAGGCTATGTTTTTGCGGGTTTAATATTTTGGATTATCTGTTATGCTATGAGTAGATATAGTCAAAATTTAGAGAAAAAATATAAAACAGATAGGTAGGTAAAAAAAATTATGTCAGAAGCTATAATAAAAATGCAAGAAGTGAATAAGTGGTTTGGCGACTTTCAGGTTTTAAAAGATATAAATCTTGAGGTTGGTCTTAAACAAAAAATAGTTGTTTGTGGACCATCTGGATCAGGAAAATCTACTTTGATAAGATGCATTAATAGACTCGAAGAACATCAAAAAGGTAAAATTATTGTAGACGGAAATGAGCTATCAGAAAAAACTAAAGATATTGAAAAAATCAGAGCTGAAGTTGGAATGGTTTTTCAACAATTTAATTTATTTCCCCATTTATCAATTCTAGACAATTGTACCTTAGCTCCTATCTGGGTAAAAAAAACTCCTAAGAAAAAAGCTGAAGAACTTGCAATGGCACAATTAGAACAAGTTCAAATTAGTGATCAAGCAAAAAAATTTCCTGGTCAATTATCAGGGGGGCAACAACAAAGAGCTGCTCTTGCTAGAGCATTATGCATGGAGCCAAAAATTATGCTTTTTGACGAACCTACTTCGGCTTTGGATCCTGAAATGATTAAAGAAGTTTTAGATGCAATGGTAAATTTAGCTAAAGGCGGAATGACGATGATTGTTGTAACTCATGAAATGGGATTTGCTAAAGAAGTTGCAGACGAAGTAGTTTTTATGGATGAAGGTATGATTGTTGAAAAAGCTAAAACAAAAGAATTTTTTGCTAATCCAAAATCAGACAGAACCAAACTTTTCCTAAGTCAAATACTTTAATTTTATTAGAGATGATAAGATTTGTTATCTCATTAACAATTATTTTGTTAACCACAACATTTGCGATTGCACATGTTACCCATTACAAAAAAATTAACTCTTTGGAGTACAATCTATACAGAAACAATAAATTGATAGGCTTTCACAACTTTGAATTTAAGAGAAATGGAGATTTATTAAATGTCGAAAGTATTATTGAATTTAAAATAGATAAACTTGGTGTAGAACTTTACAAATATAGCGCTAAAAGTTTAGCAACCTATAAAAATGATCAATTATTGGAGTTTTCAAGCAAAACTAATCAAAATAAAAAGGAAAAATACGTAAATATGAAATTTGATGAGAAAAATGATAAATTTATTATTGATGGTTCATCTTACAAAGGAGATGCAGCTAAAAATTTCAAGATTGGAACCTGGTGGAACCATGAAATTGTTGATGCAGAGGCTCAAATAAGCGCTGTTTCAGGTAGAATTATACCTCAAAAAGTTACTTTTCTAGGCAAAGAAAAAATTAATTTAAGTGGAAAAAATTTCAATGCATTACACTTTAATTTTTCTTCTTCAGATCCGAAAATTTCAAAAAAAAAGAAGCTTGATACTGATATTTGGTACGACGAGAAAACAAAAATTTGGATAAAAGCTGCTTTTGATAAAACTGGTTACTGGGAGTATAGGTTAAAAAGTATAAATTAGCTTTTCACAATTTATTTTTTATGCTTGAAGTCAAGAAAAATTTATTGGATTTTATGGCCGTTTTGACCCAATTATTTTTTTTTTTGACTGTTGCAATTAATTTGAAATTAAGGTTGAATTATTCTTTTTCGAAGAACTTAACTGAGAGAGGGGGGACTAGTGGAAGAAAATTTTAACGCGCACTTAGGAAAGAAATTAAGAATGAGAAGACTGTCACTAGGTTTAACCCAAACTAAAGTGGCGCAAGCAATCAACGTAACGTTTCAACAAATACAAAAATATGAAAAAGGAACAAACGGAGTAAGTTCAAGCAGACTTATACAATTGTCACAATTTTTAAAAGTTCCAATTACTTATTTTTATGAAGATTTTAAAGATTATAAAGAAATAAGAGATACTGATAGTTCAGATGAAGATTTAAACTATTCTTTTTTAAGTAAAACATTTTCTGCATTATCTCGGACACAAAAAGAAAAAATTCTTCAAGTTCTTAGAAATAGTTTGAATTTAGATAAGACTGGTTAATTGGCTCCTCGGGCAGGACTCGAACCTGCGACCAATTGATTAACAGTCAACTGCTCTACCAACTGAGCTACCGAGGAATAAATTCAACATACTTATTTTAAAATAATTAACAACTATTTTTTTGTATTATTTTGAATTAATGCTTTTAAGGTTCCTTTAAAAGGTAACAACAAACATTCTTTTCTAGCAATATTTCTTTTATTCATTATTTTTGAAAATTTTTTTAAATTACTATTTAATGATAATTCATTTTTTTCAAAAAGAAAGGGCGCTTGACTCAAAAACTTCTTTATTTTTATAACAGGCTCATTTTTTAAATTTCTTGAAAGCAAGCTAGCTGAAGCCTGGCAGTAAATACATGACTCAGATTCATATTTAAAATTTACTATTTTTCTGTTTTTAATTATAAGATATATTTTTATTTCATCCCCACATTTTGAATTCTTTGATTTAGAGAAATGAGTGTAATTTTTTAGATGAGAAAGATTCTCAGTATTAAGAGCTATTTTGAAAATTTCTTGATTCATCGTTATCTTTATATCTGGAGGCCACGCCCAGAATCGAACTGGGATAAAAGGATTTGCAATCCTCTGCGTAACCATTCCGCCACGTGGCCACAACACAATAATAATCTAGATTAATATAGGTTTATATATAAAAATAAAGCTAGAAGTTTGTAAATATTATTAATATTTATATGTATGAGCCTAGCTAAATACAATCATAAAAAAGCTGAAAAAAGGATTTATTCTTATTGGGAAAAAAACAATCTATTTAAACCTAAAAAAAATAAAAAAGCTTTTTCTCTAGTAATACCTCCCCCAAACATTACCGGAAGTTTGCATATGGGTCATGCTCTAAACAATTCACTCCAGGATGTTTTGGCCAGATATTATAGAATGAATAATTTCGAAACTCTTTGGCAGCCTGGAACTGATCACGCGGGCATAGCTACTCAAGCTTTAGTAGAAAAATACCTAAAGTCAAAAAATATAAATAAAGACGATATAGGAAGAAAGAAATTTATTAAAAAAGTATGGGAATGGAAAAACGAATATGGTGGAAAAATTATTAATCAACTTAAAAAATTAGGTTGCTCATGTGATTGGTCTAGAAATGCTTTTACTATGGATAAAAATTTATCTAACTCTGTGGTAAAGGTTTTTGTAGAATTATATAAAAAAAAATTAATCTATAAATCAAAGAAACTTGTAAATTGGGATACCGTATTAAAGACGGCTATTTCGGACCTTGAGGTAGACCAAAGAGAAGTTAATTCAAAGCTTTATTATATAAAATATAAAATAGAAAATTCATCTAATTTTATTACAATAGCGACTACAAGACCCGAAACTATGTTAGGTGACACAGCAATTGCAGTAAATCCAAAAGATGAAAGGTACAAAGGTCTAGAAGGTAAATTTGCTATTCTACCTATTGTTGGCAGAAAATTAAAAATTGTTCAGGATGACTATGCTGATCCTGAGCAGGGAACCGGTGCAGTTAAAATTACTCCAGCTCACGACTTTAATGATTTTGATGTTGGAAAAAGACAAAACTTAAAAGTAATAAATATTTTTACGGATCAAGGAAAAATTAATAAGAATGCACCTACTAATTATATTGGGCTGGATAGATTTGAAGCTAGGAAAAAAATTTTAAATGAATTATCAGAACTACAGGTTTTGGTTAAAGAGGAAAATATTAAAAATAAAATACCATACGGTGATAGATCTAATTCTGTAATAGAACCTTATCTTACTGAGCAATGGTTTGTAGATGCAAAAAAATTATCTTTAAAAGCAAAAAAATTGTAAAAAATAAAAAAACTAAATTTTTTCCAGAGAATTGGACCAAAACTTATTTTCAGTGGATGAACAATATTGAGCCTTGGTGTGTTTCAAGACAACTATGGTGGGGACATCAAATACCAGCTTGGTACGGACCTGATAAAAAAATCTTTGTAGCTGTAAGTGAAAAGAAGGCAATACTAGATGCAAAAAAATTTTATAAAAAAAAAGTTAAGTTAATCAGAGACCCGGACGTTTTAGACACATGGTTCTCATCAGGCCTTTGGCCGTTTGCCACTTTGGGATGGCCAAATAGAAATTATTATCTGAAGAAATTTTACCCAACATCTGTTTTAGTAACAGGTTTTGATATTATATTTTTTTGGGTGGCTAGAATGATTATGTTAGGTATGGAATTTTTAAACAAGGAACCATTTAAAGAAATTTATGTTCATGCTCTTGTAAGAGACGAAAAGGGACAAAAAATGTCAAAATCTAAAGGAAATGTTATTGATCCTTTAGAACTAATCGAAAGTTATAGCGCAGATGCTTTAAGATTTACTCTTTTATCAATGGCCTCACCAGGTAGAGACGTAAAGTTGTCAGAACAAAGAATTAAGGGATATAGGAATTTTTTAACTAAGATATGGAACGCAAACAATTTTTTGAAGGTAAATAATTGTGATTTTAAAGTTAAAATTAATCCTAAAAATTTGAAGTTAAATATAAATAAATGGGTATATTCGGAATTAATTAACACAAAAAACTTAGCCGAAAGGCACATAAAAGATTACAGATTTGATGAGGCTTCTAAGGTTATCTATAAATTTGTTTGGAACAGTTATTGTGATTGGTATTTAGAGCTTTCAAAAACATTCTTGTTTGACAAGAAGAAAAAAAATATTGCTGAAGTTAAAGGTACTTCAGCCTTTATATTTAAAGAAATTTTAATTCTTTTACATCCTTTTATTCCTTTTATTACTGAAGAGTTGTGGCTAAAAAATAAGTTGAGTAGTAAGAGTTGCAAATTTTTAATGTATGCTCCTTGGATAAAGGACAAAATAGTCAAAAAAGACAATGAAATAAAAAACGTAAATGAACTAATAAATGTTATTTCCAAAATTAGGTCATTCAAAAATGAATTGAATATAAGTCCTGGGTCTTATATTGATATTTCGATACAAAATGTTAACAAAGATCTTCAAAAACTTTTTTCAAAAAATGAAATTATATTAAAAAAACTTGGAAGAATTAATTCAATCTCCGCTAAAGACTCGGAACATGAATCAGCAAATTTGGTAGTATCAGGAGAAATATTAAAAATTTATTTTGATAAAAGTGTTGATCTTAATCTTATAAAAGAGAATTTGACCAAGAAACAAGAAAAATTCACTAAAGAAATGGAGATTGTAAGTAAAAAATTAGATAATAAAAGCTTTATAGATAAAGCACCAAAGCATATTGTCGAACAAGAAAAAAATACCTATAATGAATTAAAAAGCGATATAGAAAAAATTAACTTAATTATAAAAAGCTTTAAATGAAAAAATTTAATAAAAAAAAACTACCAAGTAGGCATACATCTTATGGAGCTGAAAAATCACCACATCGATCGTTTTATTATGCAATGGGCGAAACCCAAGAAGATGTTGCTAAACCTTTTGTTGGTGTAGTCTCAACTTGGAACGAAGCTGCTCCATGCAATATTGCACTAATGAGGCAAACACAATCTGTAAAAAAGGGAGTCAAAGATAATGATGGTACCCCAAGAGAATTTTGTACGATTACAGTCACTGACGGTATAGCTATGGGCCACGAAGGCATGAAGTCCTCCTTAGTATCCAGAGAAGTAATTGCTGACTCGACAGAGTTAACAGTTAGGGGGCACTGTTATGATGCACTCGTTGGTGTAGCTGGTTGTGATAAGTCTTTACCAGGATTAATGATGGCAATGTGCAGATTAAACGTTCCAAGTATTTTTATTTATGGAGGATCTATTCTCCCAGGAAAATTTAGAGGTAAGGATGTAACTGTTGTTGATGTTTATGAAACTTTAGGAAAGTATCAAGCAGGTAAAATTACTGAAAATGAATTGACGGAATTAGAACTTGTAGCATGCCCGAGCGCTGGGTCATGTGGCGGTCAGTTTACAGCCAATACTATGGCATGTGTATCTGAGGCAATTGGGCTAGCTTTACCTTATTCATCTGGAACACCAGCACCTTATCTTGAAAGAGATAAATATGCTTATCAAAGTGGAAAAGAAGTAATGAATCTTTTAGAAAAGAATATAAAACCCAGAGACATTGTAACAAAAAAATCTTTAGAAAATGCAGCAGTAATAGTTGCTGCAACCGGAGGATCAACCAATGCTGCACTACACTTACCGGCTATTGCCAGTGAATGCGGTATTAAGTTTGATTTAATGGATGTGGCAAAAATTTTTAAAAAAACTCCTTATTTGGCAGATTTAAAACCTGGTGGAAAATATGTTGCTAAAGACATGTTTGAGGCAGGAGGCGTGCCTTTAATTTTAAAAACATTATATGATGGAGGTTATATCCATGGTGAATGTATGACAGTTACTGGAAAAACAATTAAAGAAAATTTAAAAAATGTAAAATTCAACGATAATCAAAAAGTCATCAGAAGATATAACGAACCACTCTCAAAAGATGGTGGCGTAGTAGGCTTAAAAGGAAATCTTGCACCAGATGGAGCTATTGTAAAAATTGCAGGACTTAAAAATTTAAAATTTACAGGAAAAGCTAAATGCTTTGATAGCGAAGAAGATGCTTATAAAGCTGTTCAAAAACAAGAATATAAAGAAGGAGATATTATAATAATTAGATACGAGGGCCCTCGAGGAGGACCAGGTATGCGAGAAATGCTATCTACTACCGCTGCTATTTATGGACAAGGAATGGGTGAAGCAGTTGCTTTAATAACTGATGGAAGATTTTCAGGAGCAACACGGGGTTTTTGTGTTGGACACGTAGGACCAGAAGCTTCGGTCGGTGGGCCTATAGCCCTTTTAAAAAATGGCGACATAATAGATATTGATGCAAAAAAAGGAACTATCAATGTTAGACTTACTAGCAAAGAATTGGCAACAAGAAAAAAAAAATGGAAGCCAAAAAAAATTAATTTTGGCAACGGAACAATTTGGAAATACGCCCAAACAGTAGGTCCGGCTTCTAAAGGCGCAACTACCCATCCAGGTGCTAAAAACGAAGTCAAGTGCTACGCTGATATTTAAATGAAAATTAAACCTGTTATTTTATGTGGCGGTGAAGGAACTCGCCTATGGCCTAAATCTAAAAAAACTGAGGCTAAACAATTTATTAATTTTGGAGGATGGAATTTGTTTCAAAAAACTTTAAACAGGACCAAAGGAAAAATATTCGACTATCCCTTAATAAGCACTAATTTAAAATATTTAAAAAATGTAAAATATTATTTAAAAAAAACAAAGATTAAGAAATATAGTATTATACTTGAACCTGTTAAAAAAAATACTGCTCCAGCAATATTAACTGCTTCATTAATAAAAAAAATTCCAAATAATCAACCGTTAATGTTTTTCCCTTCCGATCATTTGGTTGAAAATATGAGCCAACTAAATAAACAAATAATTAGGATTAAGAAATATTTAAATGATAGAAATATATTTATATTCGGAATAAAACCCACTTTTCCCTCAAGTCAATATGGTTATTTTTTAACTAGAAATATTAAAAATAATGTCAATAAAATATCAAAATTTATTGAAAAACCAACAGAAGCTAAAGCTAAGAAAATTATTAAAAGAAAAGCATATTGGAATTCAGGAATGTTTTTTGCGCGAAAAGAAGCAATTGTTAATAATTTCATAAAATATCAACCAAAAATTTATAAAAATTGTCTTAACTCAGTTCAAAAATCTAAGTCTAAAAAAAATATTTATTTGTTAAATAAACCGTCTTTTAATTCTGTAAAAGCAATATCTTTTGATTATGCAATTTTAGAAAAATCAAAACATGTTAATGGTATAAAGCTAAATATATCATGGAGTGATCTTGGAAATTGGCATGAAATTTTAAGGGTTTATCATAAAATAAAGTCACAATATTATAAAAAAAAGAATGTTTTTTTTAGACCTTGGGGCAAATATGTAAATTTATTTGAAGGAAAAAATTTTTTAGTTAAAGAACTAACTCTAAATTCGAAATCCGCTATTAGTTTGCAAAAACATAATTATAGATCTGAACACTGGGTAGTTACACAGGGAAAACCAAGAATAACAATTAATAAAAAGAAATTTTTTAAAAAAACAAATGACACTATATTTATACCTTCAGGAGCTGTGCATAGAATTGAGAATTTGTATAAAAAACCTGTAAAAGTAATGGAAGCTCAAACAGGACCTATTTTAAAAGAGACAGATATTATTAGGTATAAAGATATATATGGTAGGGTAACCAGGTAAAAATGATTGCCAGAGTTTATAAGTATCTTACAATTTTTATTTTATTAATATTATTACTTTTATTTTTTTTAATTACTTTCAATTCTGACTTAAGGCGTTCCTTATTTACCAAAGCGATAGGCGGTTATAATTTATACCAACTTTCTTCTTTGCAAAATGATTTAAAAGGCAGATACGATATACTTAATGCAAAAAAAAAATTAGTTAACTATATTGAATTTTCAAAAAAATACGCCAATGGAAAAAGCAAATTATTAATAGGTATTTATGATGCCACTAGGCTTGTTGAGTCAAAGGCTTCAAGCAAAGAAGATTATTTAATTTTAGAAGATGTTTTTTCTAAAATAATTGAAATTGATCCTACCATGTATGAAGCACATGTATGGATTGCCAAATCAAAATATTTTAAGGATAATATTAAAAAATCCTATGAACATATTGATAAAGCTATAAAAATCTCTTCCGTTCAACATGAGCCATATAGGTTAGCAATGAGAATAGCGTCAGAGAATAAAGATAAAAAACTATTTTCTTATTATTGTAAAATGTATGAAAATTCAAAACTTGGAGGCAACACTCCTAGATATAAAAGTAGTTTTTTTGGCGGAAACGTTTTAAACAAAATTGCAGTTGAATTTATAGATAAAGAAAAAAATAATGAAATTTACACTTATTCAGGTTTAATACTAAACGAATTTGTAGAATACTCTTTTCTTCCTGAAGAGCCATTAAATTTAGATAATATTAATATTTTTTTAAGTTATTTGTCAGGTATAAAAATTGAGGTAGGCGAAGTAATAATTTTTACAGAAAAAAATCAAATAAATAAAAAACCAAATAATCTACTTTTTTCAAGTAATTCATCTTTTATTGATTATGAAAAAGATGAGAATATTTCATTATTAATTATGAAAGAAGGAGATGAAATAATCAACATCAACTTTGGAGAAAAATTTGAAAATGTAAATAAAATAATTTTGAAAATGAAGATTAGCAAACTTGATTTAGTAAACCAAAAAAATTGTCAATTAAATGGATAAACAAACTAAAACAATATTTATTTGGTCTTTCTTGGTATTATTTTTCTTCCTATTAATAATTTCTTTTAAGATTATAAAAACTGATTTTAGGTATGCCCACCAATCTTCTATGGTTTATCAACAACCATTTTCTTGGAGCAAATATTTCATCTCGGTAGAAATAAAAAAATTTCTTATTAGTTTTTTTGGAAATAATGAATTGGGATTACCAAAAGTTCATCTAAATATAAGGGAAGATTCACAAAACAAACTTTTAAGAAAAACACCTAACTCTGCCAAAGAATGGGTTGATGGTCTTATTACAACCAATGACTTAGATAATGAGGAGATTAGATTACGTTATGTAGGGGACAACCCAAGAAATTGGTTAATGGAAAAAAAATCATTTCGAATAAGAAGAAAAGGAGTCCAATCTCTTGGAAGTAGGAAATTTTATGAATACTCACCTTTAATAATAGAAGAACTTATTTCAGCAAAAATTGCTAAAGAATTAAAAATACTAGTTTCAAATTATAAATTAGTGGAACTCTTTGTTAATAAAAAAAGCAAAGGAGTTTACTTAGAAAAAGAAAGACTTAATGAAAACTTTTTATATAGAAATAAAATCATGCCTATTAATCTATACAAAGGTGAAAATCATGCAGTAGAAAAATTTATAGGAATAGATGAAAATTTATATAATAATTCTGGTTTATGGAGAAAAATATCTTATTCAAATTTAGAAAATGAAAAAGATAATTTAGATCTAACAAGATTTTTAAACTTGCTTAGTTCATCAGAACTTAAGACTGATAGTTATAATGATTTAAAAGAATATATTGATACAGAATATTGGTCCAAATTTTCAACATATGATGCTTTAACTCAAAATATAAGTCATGAGTATTTTCACAATACTCGTTTAGCCTTTGATCCGTGGACAGGTTATGCTTTGCCTATAGTAAAATCACCATCTATACAAAAACAATTTGATGAAGAAATTATTATAGACTCGTCCACTAATGATGTGACTGCTTTACTAAATAGAAGTAGCAATTACAATAATGAAAGATATAAACAGTTGTATAAAATAGTTAATAACGATCAATTTTTTAAAAAAATTTTTTCATATATAGATAATTTACATAGTGAATTAAAAATTTCTTTAGAAAGAGATCCTGAATTAAATAAAAATGATCAGATTGAAAAAATAGAATTTTATAAATCTTATCTTGAGTCTAATAGAAATAAAATTAAAGAAGTACTGGAGTTAAAACCGAACTCTTACTGGAAAAACAAAGGAAATAATTTTAATATCTTTTTAAGAGGTATAGCACCAATTTCTAATGTGGAATTACATTTTTCTTCTCAACCACCATCCTGGGTTTTTTTAGATGAAAATTATGATGGTCAATTTAATGGTAAAGAAAAAAAATTTTTTTTAGAAAATAAAAACTTTATAAAACTTCCGATTACTTTATACGCAAATAGAATTAAAAAAAGCAATAAAAAAACATTCATGTATTTTAATAAAAAAATTATAAATAGTAATACTAAATTTAGTTTTGTAACCTCAAACAATTCGCAACCTGATCAGATTTTTAACAGCAATCCTTTTACAAAAAAAAGATATTTAGTTGGTTCTAAAAAATTAAATTCCGTTATGTTAAATAACTTAAATAAGCCTATTTATAATAAGGAAGAAAGCGATTTTTTGATTTTATCAAAAGAAGTTAATGTAGATAAAAATTTAGTCTTTAATAAACCTGTAAAAATTGAACCTGGTACCATCTTCTTAATAAAAGAAAACAAACATATAGTTTTTAAAAATAAAGTTTTAGCTAAAGGGACTTATGAAAATCCAATAGTTTTTAAAGAAAAAGAAAAATCTAAGCCTTGGGGGTCTGTAGTTTTATTAAATAAACTAACTTCAGATAGTCACTTTTCTAATGTTAATTTTATAGGAGGAAGTGGTGGTAACTTTAAACAATATAAATTTATGTCCATGCTATCTTTTCATAACACAAAAAATATTATGCTTGAAAATGTAATGTTCTACAAAAAGCACCTTATTTACAATAAAATGATGAACATTGTTTACTGCCAAGATATAAAATTAAAAAATGTAATATTTGATAATACAAACAAAGACTCAATAAATATTTCAATTTCTAATAATATTTTAAAAATTTAGATTTATTTTAAAGTTAATTCAATTGGCGTATGATCTGAAGGTTTTGATTGTGAGCGTGGCTTTTTATTTATTTTTATTATTTTTATATCTTCTAAAATATTTTTTGAGATCAAAAAATGATCAATTCTCATACCATTATTTTTATGCCAAGCACCTGCCATGTAATCCCAAAAAGTATATTCTCGAGTTTCTTTATTGATATGTCTAAAAATATCATAAAAGCCCATATTAATTAGTTCTCTGAATTTTTTTCTTATTTCAATTTTATACAATGCATCATTTTCAAATTTCTTTTCATTATAAACATCAATTTTATCAGGTATTATATTAAAATCTCCTCCAATAATAATATTTTTATTTTTATTTAAGATTTTTTTAATTTCATCAATAAAACTATTTAACCAATCTTTTTTATATTTATATTTATCAGTTTCTACCGGATTTCCATTAGGAACGTAAATATTTATTAATTTTATTTTTTTTGATTTATTATTTATGTCTGCAGATATAATTCTTGATTGTTTTAATTGATCATTGAACAAATTGTTTTTTATATTATCAATTTTTAAATTTGAAAGAAATGCCACACCATTATAACTTTTTTGACCAAACACATATGAATCATAACCAATTTCTTTAAAGGTTTCATTTGGGAAATTTTTATCTTCAGTTTTTATTTCTTGTAAAAATAATAGATTAGGTTTTGAGGATTTGAGATATTCTATTATATTAGAAATTCTTGCTCTTACAGAATTGACATTCCAGGAAACTATCTTCATTAAACAGAAAATGAAAGGCCACAACCACACGAAGAAGTTGCTTTTGGATTTTTAATAACAAATGAATTACCAATCATTTCTTTCTTATAGTCAACAATTGAACCATTGATTAATTCAAGTGAGTTTTTGTCAATTAAAGTTTTATTAAATATACGATCATCTTTTTCTATCTTACTATCAAAAGTAAAATTATATTTAAAGCCGGAACAACCCCCTCCTTGAACAGAAATTCTAAAATATATATCTGAACCTTGTTTTAGAACAATTTTTTCTATTTGGTCGGTCGCTTCTTTTGTGAATTCAATTTTATTAGTCATATTCATTAAAAAATGTAGTATACATTTTAAGTTGGATTTATGCAAAAAAATTCAAAACACAGATACTCAAATTTAGCAGTACCAATTAAATCTTCTGGAAGAATTTTCTATGAGAAAAATAGTAAATTGAGAACAAATTACCAAAGAGATCGAGATAGGATAATTCACTCTACAGCTTTCAGAAGATTAAAGCATAAAACTCAAGTTTTTATAAATACCTCAGGTGATCATTATAGAACAAGAATTACTCATTCTCTAGAGGTGGCTCAAATAGCAAGAACTTTAGCAAAGTTTTTTAACTTGAATGAAGATTTATGTGAAACTTTAAGCTTAGCTCATGATCTCGGTCATACACCCTTTGGTCACGCAGGAGAAGAAGCTTTAAATGAATGCATGGATGATTTTGGAGGATTTGATCACAATATTCAAACTTTAAGAATAATAACGTCATTGGAAAAAAAATACTATAATTTTACAGGTTTAAATCTTAGCTTAGAAACTTTAGATGGACTAATAAAACACAATGGTCCTGTTTTTGATTTAGACAAATATGATTCTATACTTGGAAAAAATTTTTTTAAAAACAAAATTCTGTTTGAGAAAAGACCTTCCTTGGAAGCACAAATTTCTTCTATCTCAGACGATATAGCTTATAATAGTCATGATTTAGAAGACGGTTTAAAAGCCAACCTTTTTACAATATTCGATTTGAATGAAATACCTATTCTTTCAAGAATAATAAATAAGCATAAAAAGAAATTAACAAAAAAAAACAAAGAATTAGTTTTAAGACAAATTATTAGAGATATTATCAATGAAATGGTAAAAGACGTAATAATTAATACTAAAAAAAATATTAAAAAAGAAAACCCTAAAAATATAAATGATATATATAACGCAAATACACAAATTGTTTGCTTTTCTGATAAAATGAACGAATTTGATTTAGCCATAAAAGACTTTTTAAAAGAAAAAATGTATTATAGTAAAGAAGTTCTAAAAAAGACTGTAAAAGGAAAAAAAATAATTAAAAAATTATTTTTTATAATCAACAGAAATCCACGGAAATATTTAAAAAAAGAAATTTCAATTAATAAAAATAAAACAAGAAATATTTGTGACTTTATTGCAAGCATGACTGATAGATACGCAATTAATATATATAATTTGATAAAATGAATATATTTGAAAACTATCTTATAAAAATCAAAGATCTTGTTGAAAGAAATTCTGGTTCTTTAAATATAAAATTACCTGAAAACTTCAGAGGAGTTACCGTTGAAACTCCACCAGAAAATTTCGATTTTGATTTATCTTGTAATATTGCATTAGTTTTAGGGAAAAAACATAAAGTTAATCCAATAAAGTTAGCGGAGAATGTGAGGATAGTTTTAAAAAAAGAAATAAAAGATTTTGAATTAATAGACATTGCTAATCCTGGTTTTTTAAATATTAAATTAAATGATGAAGTTTTAAAAAAATCAATCTTGAAAATTTCACAGTTAAAAAAAGCTTATGGATCTAATAACAAAAAAAAAAGTTATAATATTGAATTTGTTTCAGCCAACCCCACAGGACCGATGCATGTCGGTCATTGTAGAGGAGCCGTTTATGGAGATGTTCTTTCAAATTTATTAAAATTTAATGGTAATAAAGTAACGAAAGAATATTATGTTAATGATTGTGGTGTCCAAATTGCAAACTTTACTAAATCTGTTTTTTTAAGAATTAAAGAAATAAAACTTAAAGAAAAATTTCCTAACGATCCCAATCTATATCCAGGTGATTACATCATTGATATTGCAAAAAAAATTTTAAATACTGATCCAAATATTACTCTCGATAATTTTAAAAAGATTTATGATTTTCTTTATCAAGAGTCTTTAAAACACTCTATGTCTCTAATTAAATCAGATTTAAATGAACTAGGAATTAAACACGATGAATTTTATTATGAAAGTAATTTATCAAAGAGCAATCTAGTGAGCAAAACCGTAGAATTATTAGAGAAAAAAAATTTTGTAGTTAATGGTTTTTTAAATCCCCCTAAAGGAGAAGAGATTAAAAATTGGAAGAAAATTAAAAGGTTAATATTTAAGTCAACAAATTTTGGTGATGATAGTGATAGAGCTTTACAAAAAAATGACGGTTCATGGACATATTTTGCAAATGATCTTGCCTACCATGCCAAGAAAGTTTCAAGAAATTATGATTACTTGATAAATATCCTTGGAGCCGATCATACAGGCTATACAAAAAGAATTAAAGCTGCAGTGAGCGCTCTGTCAGATAGTAAGATAACTTTAGAATGTAAAGTGTGTCAATTAGTAAAACTTTATAAGGACGGAAAACCATTTAAAATGTCAAAGCGTTCTGGAGATTTTATATCGGCAAAAGATTTATTAAAAGAAGTTAACAAGGACTCGATTAGATTTATGATGCTAAATAGAAGTAATGATGTAGAGTTAGATTTTGATTTTGATAAAGTTTTAGAGAAAAGTAAAGACAACCCTGTTTTTTATGTTCAGTATTGCTATGCAAGAATAAATTCCTTATTCAGAAGTTTAAATTTAGGTTTGAACGATGAAATTAAATTTAATGACAATTTTCAACCAAATATTTTTGAAAAAAAACTTTTAAGAAAAATATTTAATTGGCCAAAAGTGGTTGATACATCTTCAATTAAACTTGAACCTCATCGCATACCATTTTATTTGTATGATCTTTCTACACTTTTCCATTCTTATTGGAGCAAGGGCAACGAAGATGAAAATTTTAAATTTATAATAAATGGAAAAGTTAAGAATATTAATACTCTAGGTATAATTAAGTTAGTTGCTGTAGTTATAGAAAATGGCATGAAGATATTAGGTGTTTCTTTGCCTAAAAAAATGTAATGATAAAAAATATTATTTCTTTTTTATTTTTTTTATTAATTATATTATTTTTTTATTTTGTAATTAGTCAATATTTATCAGAGAATAACAAGAAACTAATCAGCTTAAACCGTTTAAATATTAACGAAAGTTTGATGAAAAGAACATCTGAATTATCTTATTTAAAAAATGACACTGATAATGTTGTTGAATATAATTTTGAAACAAATACTAAAACTAAAAGAAATTTTTGGAATTTAAGAAAAAAATAAATGAAAAAAAAAGCAATAATAACAAGTATATCAGGCAAATTTTTAAAAAATAAAGAAAAAAAATTATTAAAACGAGAAAAACCTTGGGGTTTAATTCTTTTTAAAAGAAATATATCTTCAATGAAACAACTAATAAAACTAACTAGATCCATTAGATTTTTATTCAAAGATAAAAAGTTTCCAATTATGATAGACGAAGAAGGCGGAAGCGTTTGCCGGCTATCTAATTTCATTGACAATAGTCCTTATTCACAAAAACTTTTTGCCGATCTATATAATTTAAACAAAAAAAAAGGTTTATCAGTTTATAAAAATTACTTATTTTCCATGTGTAAATTACTTAATAAATTGGGATTAAATATAAACACAGTTCCTGTTTTGGATCTTAAATATAAAAAAACGCACAAGATTATAGCTGATCGTGTGTATTCATCAGAAATTAAAACAGTAAAAATCTTAGGAAGTCTTTGCTCTAAAATTTATAAAAAAAATAAAATAGGCACTGTAATCAAGCATATACCAGGACATGGAACAGCTAAATCTGATAGCCATTTAGTCCTTCCAATAGTGAACACCTCTTATAAAAAACTAAAAAAATATGACTTTAAATGTTTTAAAAACTTTAACGATAATTTTGCAATGACTGCTCATATATTATATAAAAAACTTGACCCCAAAAATCCAGCTACTCACTCCAAAATTATTATTAAAAATATCATTAGGAAAGAAATTGGTTTTAAAGGATTAATAATTTCTGATGATATTTCTATGAAAGCCCTTAAAAACGATATAGTTACAAATGCTAAAAAATCTTTAAATGCTGGTTGTAATTTAGTTTTATACTGTTCAGGCAAATATAGCGAGTCGTCGAAATTGTTGAAAGAACTACCATTTATAGATGATTTTACAAAAAAAAAAACATCGGAATTTTATAAATTTTTGAGTTAAAATCTTAATTAAAGAATCAAATATGAATAATTTAATCTCAGTAAATATACCTAATTATTCTGGGCCATTAGAAGTTTTGCTGGATTTAGCAAAGTCCCAAAAGGTTGACTTAGCTAAAATATCAATAACAAAATTAGCTGATCATTTTTTAGAGCATATAAAGAGTGAAAAAGATAAATTAAATTTGGAAGCAGCATCTGAATTTTTGCTTATGGCTACTTGGCTAGCTTATTTAAAATCAAAATTACTTTTACCAGAAGATGAAGATGATGATTTTAAGGCTTCTGAAGTTGCAGAAAAATTAAAATTACAATTAAAAAAATTAGAATTGATAAGATTGCTTTCTGATCAAATGTTACAAAAAAAACGAATTGGAGTTCATATATTTTATAGAGGTATGAAAGGTGGGATTCGTTCAATAAATAATCCAGTTTACAAAGTAAGCCTTTATGATCTTCTTAAATCCTACTCATTGATAAAAATGCAAAAAGCATTTCAAATTATAAATATACCAAAACTTCCGGTATTGAGTACTGAAGAAGGGATAAAGCAGATTAAGAATAATCTTAACAAAATAACTGATTGGAAAAATATAAAAGAACTTATTCCTAATTATTTTAGTAAAAATAAAAATATGAAAAAAACTGGATTAACCGGAATTTTTGCTGCAAGTTTGGAATTAACAAAACAAGGTGTTGTTACTCTTTCTCAAAAAAAAGTATTTGATAAACTTATGATAAAAAAAGTTGATTAAATGAATAAAAAAATTAAAAATAACAATGTAATTAATTTTCCTAAAAACCTTTCCAAATTAGAAAGACAAGTTGAAGCGATACTTTTTGCAGCCGAGGAACCTTTGGATGTTGAAACAATCGAAAAAAGAGTTCAAAGTAGTTCAAATATTACAAAAGTTTTAGAAAGCTTGCAAAATTCTTATAAAGGTAGAGGAATTAATTTACTTTGTGTAAAAAATAAATGGTCTTTCAGAACAGCTGAAGATCTTTCAAAACTTATGTCACTTCAAAAATCTACACAAAAAAAATTATCTAAGGCAACACTCGAGACATTAGCTATAATTGTCTACCATCAACCTGTAACAAGATCTGAGATTGAAGAAATCAGAGGAGTTTCATTTGGGACTAATACTATTGAAATTTTGTTAGAATTAGATTGGGTAAGACCAGCTGGAAGAAAAGAAGTACCGGGTAAACCCATCCAATATGCAACTACCGAAAATTTCTTAAATCATTTTAATATCCAGAAATTATCGGATCTACCAACAGTTGACGAACTTAGTTCTGCTGGACTGATAGATAGTTCAGCTGTAGATTCTTCAATTTTTGGTACTGGCAAGTTCTATAAAGAACAATCCTCAGTTAAAAAGGAGGATATTTACTCTGATATTGAAAAAGCAATAGATGAAAGCTCTAAATCTGAAGAATAAAATATATTTATTTCGTTAGAATAATTGTATATAAACTTTATTTATGAGCATAGGATTTTGGCAAATAGCAATTGTAGTAGTTTTGGTAGTTCTTCTATTTGGAAGAGGTAAAATTTCTGACTTAATGGGAGATGTAGCTAAAGGAATTAAAAGTTTCAAAAAAGGAATGTCAGATAATCCGGAATCTTCAGACAAGACAGATAAAGAAGATAAAGATAATTCGAGCAATAGTTAATTTTAATGCCACAAATAGGTTGGTTTGAATTACTCATAATAGTAGTCGTTGCTATTTTAATTATAGGCCCCAAAGATTTTCCAATAGTTTTAAAAAAGATAGGATCGTGGATCGGTTCATTAAAAAAATATTTTTCTGAAATACAGAGCAATGTAAACGAAATTACAAACATTGAAGATGAAAATTCAGAAGTAGATACTTCAAAAAATAAAGAAAATACAGATGAACAAAAATAGACCAAAACAAGATGAAAGTTTTGTAGGACATCTAACAGAATTAAGATCAAGATTAATTAAGTCATTTTTGTTTTTATTCATAACCTTTGTATTTTGTTATATTTTTTCAGAAGAAATATATAATTTTTTAGTTAAACCATATTCTACAGCTGTAATCGAAAAGAATTTGGAAAGAAGATTAATTTTTACTGCTCTACATGAAGCATTTATAACTTATTTAAAAGTAGCTTTTTTTGCATCATTTTTTATAAGTAGTCCAATTTTTCTAACACAAATTTGGAAATTTGTTGCTCCTGGTTTATATAAAAACGAAAGAAGGGCATTCTTACCATATCTTGTTGCAACTCCAATTCTTTTTATTTTTGGAGGTATGCTTGTTTATTATTTAATAATGCCAATAGCTATAAAATTTTTTTTAAGCTTTGAAACTGTTGCTGAGTCAGGCTCTATAGCAATTCAACTTGAAGCTAAAGTTAACGAATATCTCTCTTTGATTATGAGATTAATTTTTGCCTTCGGTATAAGTTTTCAACTTCCAGTAGTCTTAAGTTTGTTAGCAAGAGTTGGTATTGTTGATTCAATTTATTTAAAAAAAAGAAGGAAGTATGTGGTTGTAATTATTTTTGCTATTGCAGCCATATTAACTCCTCCGGACCCAATAACCCAAATAGGTTTAGCCTTGCCATTATTAATTTTATATGAATTATCAATACTTACAGTTAAAATGATTGAAAAAAAAGAAAATGCATAATTTAAAGGAAATTAGAAAAAATATTGATAACTATAAAAAAAAACTTAAAGAAAGAAATATAGATGTTAATTTTGAAGAATTAATTAAGTTAGACAAGAACAATAGAGATCTCATTCAAAAAAAAGAGTCTTTAGAACAAGAAAAAAAAGTTTTATCAAAAACAAGAAATGAAGAAAACTTTAAAAAATCAAAAGTTTTATCCAAAGAAATAGAATCTTTTTCAAAAAATCAGGAAAAAATTCAAAAAGAAATTAATAATATATTAGCAAATTTGCCAAATCTAGCTTTAGAAGATGTTCCAGTAGGAAAAGATGAAACTTATAATAAAATTGTAAAAAAAGAAGGTAAAGCAAAAAAATTCAATTTTTCTATAAAATCTCATTCTCAAATAGGTGAGGTCAATAATCAAATGGATTTTAAAACTTCTTCAAAATTATCTGGATCAAGATTTGTCGTTCTAAAAGATAAATTTGCTCTTCTCGAACGTGCTTTAATTAACTTTATGTTAGATATTCATACTTATAAGTTCAATTATACTGAAATTTCTCCACCATTAATTGTTAATGAAAACGTTATGTTTGGAACTGGACAGTTACCAAAATTTGAGTCTGATCAATTTGAGATAAAAAATGAAAAAGATGAAGAGAGAAAATTTTTGATACCTACAGCCGAAGTTTCTTTAACCAATTTGGTTAGAGATAGTATTGTTGATACAAAAAAAATGCCATTAAGATTTGTTGCTGGAACTCCATGTTTTAGAAAAGAAGCGGGAAGTTATGGGAAAGATACCAAAGGTATGATGCGACAACACCAGTTTTATAAGGTTGAACTTGTAAGTATTGTTGAACCAAAACTATGTGAGAAGGAACTTAATAGAATGTTAAGTTGTGCTGAACAGATTTTAAAAGAATTAGATATTCCATATCAAGTTGTTTTACTTTCCACTGGCGACATGGGATTCAGTGCTGAGAAAACTTATGATATTGAAGCATGGATACCATCAGAAAATAAATATAGAGAAATATCTAGCTGCTCATCATGTGGAACATTCCAGTCAAGAAGAATGAATGCTAAGCACAGAGGTCAAAAAGGGTTAGAATTTGTTGGAACATTAAATGGTTCAGGCCTGGCAGTTGGTAGGTTGCTTATCGCTTTAGTAGAAAATAATCAAAATGAAGATGGTTCCATTTCTATACCTGCTCCTTTAAAAAAATACATGAATAACCTAGATAAAATTTAATTAATATTTAAGTATTTTCTTGTTTAAATAAGACATTTATTATATTTATTCACTTAATTATGAATGGTCAGTTTGCACAATTTATTCCATTAATACTTATTTTTGTAATTTTTTACTTTTTCTTGATTAGACCACAACAAAAAAGGGTAAAAGAACACAAAACAATGGTTGCAGGATTGAAACGTGGAGATGAAGTTATTACTTCAGGAGGAATTATAGGTATCGTTGACAGAGTAATGGAAGACGATCGAATTGAAGTAAAAATTTCAGAGAACGTAAAAGTTCAAATAATTAGGTCAACGATTACAAGTCTATTAAAAAAAGAAGAAATTAAAAAATAATTTTTTTTGTGTTAAATTTTTCAAAGATAAAAGTTATTTTTATATATTTATTATTTATATTCTTAAGTTTTTTTTCATTTTCAAATTTACAAAAAGAAAATAAATTTTTTGATAAAAAAGTCAATCTTGGTCTTGATTTACAAGGAGGGTCTTATTTGTTGTTAGAAATAGATAGCAACCCTTTAATTGAACAGAGAATACAAAGTAAAGTCATTCCTATTAAAAAACTGCTTAAAGATAATAATATTAAATATAATAATTTTCTTGTTAAATCTAAAACTATTGAATTTAATATTAATAAAAACGATTTTTCTAATCTAAAAGCATTATTTTTTAAAAAAGAAAAAAATCCATTAAATTCATTCATATCTAAATATAATAGTTTTGAATTGGACCTCCAAAATGACGACAATCAAATAAAAATATTTTTTTCTAAATATGGAATTTTAACTATTAACAATTCAGCTTTAAACCAATCAATTGAAATTGTGAGAAGAAGAATTGATGATTTGGGAACCAAAGAACCAACAATTTTACAAAGAGGGGATAAAAGAATTTTAGTTGAATTACCAGGCATAAAAAATCCTGAACGTGTTAAGGAATTATTAGGTAAAACAGCTCAATTACATTTTAGATTAGTTTCTAATGAGGCTAACGAATTTGGTTATGATAAGCTCATATCCGAAAATGGTGAAGAGCTTTTTGTAAGTAAAAGAATAATATTAAGTGGTGAAAACTTAATTGATGCTCAGCCAAGACTAGATAATAGATCCAATCAACCAATCGTATCATTTACATTAGATCGTTTAGGTGCTCAAAAGTTTGGAAAAAGCACTTCATCAAATGTTGGGAAAAGAATTGCCATTGTTTTAGATAATAACTTGATAAGCGCTCCTCGGATTAACGAGCCTATAACCGGAGGAAGTGGAATTATTACAGGTAATTTTGATTTTCAAGAAGTTACCGATCTAGCTTTGTTATTGCGCTCAGGTGCTCTTCCAACACCATTAAATATCGTAGAAGAGAGAACTGTAGGACCAGATCTTGGTGAAGATTCTATTAAATCAGGCACCTTTTCATTAATTGTAGGTTTTTTATTGGTAATAGTTTTTATGATTTTTAAATATAAAATTTTTGGAGTTATAGCAAATATCTCTCTAATTGCTAATTTACTAATGTTGATTGGGGTTTTAACTGTTTTAGAGGCAACTTTGACTTTACCTGGTATTGCAGGAATAATTTTAACAGTTGGAATGGCCGTTGACTCTAATGTTCTTATTTTTGAACGTATTAAAGAAGAGTTAAAAACTGAAAAATCAATTATTCATGCTTTTGATATGGGGTATAAGAGGGCAAAAATTACTGTATTAGATGCAAATATAACTACATTAATAGCTGCTATAATACTTTTTGCTTTTGGGTCTGGGCCAGTCAAAGGCTTTGCAGTAACTTTAGGTATTGGAATTATAACTACCTTATATTCAGCTTATTTTATAGCTCGTCATTTGACTTCATTTGTTGTTTTAAGAAGCAAAGAGGATGGAATAAAATTATGATTAAAAATTTTAATTTTTCATCCTTATTTAAAAAAGCAAATATATTTTCTTTAGTGATTTTTTTATTAAGTATATTTTTTATTTTATTTAAAGGCTTAAATTATGGTATTGACTTTAAGGGTGGAACTTTAATTGAATTAAGAATAGAGGATAAAAATATAAAAATTTCTGATGTCAGGGATTCTTTATCTAATCTTAAATTAGGAGATGTTAATGTTAAAGAATTTGGAAAAAAAGGTGATTATTTAATAAAGATAGAACAAAAAAGTTCTCAAAATCCTAAATTGATATCTGAATTAAAAGAAAATATTAAAAAAAATTTACAGACAGAAATTAATTTCAGAAGGGTTGAAAATGTTGGTCCTAAAGTAAGTAAGGAACTACTACAAGCAGGATTATTGGCTATAAGTCTTTCTTTAGCAGCGATGCTTTTTTATATCTGGATTAGATTTGAATGGCAATTTAGTTTAGGTTCAATAATTGCTCTTTTTCATGATGTTGTAATTACTGTTGGGATTTTTTCTTTATTATCATTTGAAATAAATCTTTCTATAATAGCAGCAGTTTTGACCATTGTTGGTTATTCAATGAATGATACGGTAGTTATATATGATCGTATAAGGGAAAATTTATCAAAATATTCTAAAATGACTATAGACGAAGTTTCAAATTTATCTATTAATGAAACTCTGTCTAGAACAATAATTACTTCTTCAACTACTTTATTAGCATTATTTTCAATTTTTATTTTGGGCGGGGAAATTCTAAAAGGTTTTTCTTTTGCAATGATTCTAGGTGTTATTATTGGAACTTACTCTTCAATCTTTGTGGCATCTCCTATGCTAAAGTATCTAAAAGTTAGTTCTAAAACTATGGAAAAGGACGAAGAAAAAATTGTTCCTTAATAAAGATTTTGAGCCATTACCATCGATAACAACATGGGTAATGACAATAAAGTGTTAATTCGTGAAGTTATCATCGCCGTTTTTGCAGATTTTACTTTTTCTTCAGGAGCAGATTCAACCATTCCCAAAGCTTTTTTTTGATTTGGCCAAATAATAAACCAAACATTGTAGGCCATAATTAAACCCAACCACATTCCAATTCCTATAGCTGTATACTTACCGCCGCCACTTCCTATTCCTAATGTCATAGCTTCGTGTGCATAACCATTCAAACCAGCAACTATTAAACCAGTAACAATTGTAACGAAAGCCGCCCATCTAAACCAAAACAAAACAGCAGGGGCAATTACCTTTCCAATGGCGGGTTTTTGTTCATCTGGAATTTTCGGCATGCTAGGTATCTGTACAAAATTTAAATACCACAAAAGGCCAATCCACATAATTCCTGCTAAAACATGAAAATATCTAAACAACCAACTCCAAAAAATTCTATCAAAAGCCCAATCTCCTCCTGTAAAAAACAGTCCTACAAATAGTAAAATAGCTAGAACTAATGAGAGATGAATAGTTTTTGACAAAGACTGTAGAAAATTAACCATGATTCATTTATACCACAAAATTAACGATTTAGGCAGTTTTTTTCATCTTATTACTGATTAAACTTTTAAGGAACTTCCCAGTATAGCTTTTTTCAATCTCAGCAATTTTTTCTGGTGATCCTTCAGCAATAATTTCTCCTCCTTCTGCACCTCCCTCAGGACCCATGTCTACTATCCAATCAGCAGTTTTAATAACATCTAAATTATGCTCTATTACAATTACTGTATTTCCCGTATTTACAAAAGCTTGCAATATTTCAAGAAGTTTTTTTATATCATGTGAATGAAGGCCTGTAGTTGGCTCATCTAAAATATATAACGTTCTACCGGTTGATCTTTTTGAAAGTTCTTTTGCTAATTTTATTCTTTGTGCTTCACCACCTGATAGTGTAGTTGCTTGTTGTCCAATTTTTATATACCCCAAACCTACATGTTTTAATGTTATAAGTTTTGAGTAAACGGCTGGTATATTTTTAAAAAACAAACAACCTTCCTCAACAGTCATATTTAAAATATCTGATATATTCTTATCTTTAAATTTAATTTCTAAAGTTTCTCTATTATACCTGCTCCCCTTACATACATCACATGGGATATAAACATCCGGTAAAAAATGCATTTCATAAGTTATAACACCATCACCTTCACAAGTTTCACACCTTCCTCCTCTAACATTAAAAGAATATCTGCCTGGTTTGTAACCTCTTGTTTTAGATTCAGGGAGGTTTGCAAACCAATCTCTAATAGGACCAAAAGCCCCTGTATAAGTAGCTGGATTTGATCTTGGAGTTCTACCAATAGGTGACTGGTCTATATCAATTACTTTGTCAATAAGTTCAGTTCCTTTATAATTTTTAAAAGCTTTAGGTAATTTTCTAGATTTATTTTTATTTAAAATTAAATTTAAAGCATTGAATAAAGTTTGTATTATTAAAGTAGATTTTCCGCTACCAGAAACACCTGTTATACAATTAAAAGTACCTAAAGGAATTTTTAAATTTACTTCTTTTAAATTATTACCACTTGCACCTAAAATTTCTAAAAACCTTCCATTTTTTGCTGTTCTTCTTTTTTTTGGTAACGAAATATATTTTTTTCCTGATAAATAATTTCCAGTTATACTTTCGTCTTTTTGCATTATATCTTTTAAATTACCTTGAGCTGTTATATGTCCACCATTTAAACCAGCTTCCGGACCTAGGTCTATTATATGATCTGCGCTTTCCATAGTTTCAATATCATGCTCAACAACAATTACAGTATTTCCTAGATCTCTTAATTTTTTTAGGGCTGTAATTAATTTTTTATTATCTCTTTGGTGTAACCCAATTGACGGTTCATCTAATACGTATAAAACTCCAGTTAATCCTGAGCCAATTTGAGAGGCAAGTCTAATTCTTTGGGACTCACCACCAGACAATGTTCCCGACTCTCTTGATAGTGTTAAGTAATTTAAACCAACATTTAAAAGAAAATTTAATCTTTCATTAATTTCCTTTAATATATGTTGAGCAATTTTTTTCTCTCTTAAAGTTAATATATTTTCAAGATTTGAAAACCATTTTTGAGAGTCTTCTATTGAAAACTGTGTAATTTGACTTATGTTCAATTTATTAATTTTAACACACAAAGCCTCATCTTTTAGTCTCAAACCTTTGCATTTTTCACAACTAGTTTCGCTTTGATATTGAGATATTTCCTCTCTTTTCCAATCACTATCGGTTTCTAAATATCTTCTTTCTAAATTGTTTATTACGCCCTCAAAAGTTTTTTTTGTATCATATTTTTCATATCCATCATCATAATTGAATCTTATTTCTTCCTCATCAGAACCATATAGAATTATGTCCTGAACTTTTTTAGGAAGTTTTTTCCACTTTAAGTCTAGAGAAAATTTGTAATGTTTTGCTAACGAAGCTAAAGTTTGCGCATAATATAATGTAGTAGATTTAGCCCACGGTTCTATCGCTCCATCTGCAATACTTTTGTTTTTGTCACTTACTACCAAATTTTCATCCACGTTAAGATTATGACCGATTCCCTCACATTCTTCGCAGGCACCAAAAGGACTGTTAAAAGAAAAAAGTCTAGGTTCTATTTCTTCAATAGTAAAACCACTTTCAGGGCATGAAAATTTAGATGAAAAAGTTATGCTTTCAGTCTTCCTAAATTTTTTTGGAACAGTTTCATTTTCATATTCCGTTATTAAAAGACCATTAGAAAGGTTTAATGCTGTTTCTATACTGTCAGCTAATCTATTTCCTAAATTAGAATTTAAGACAACTCTATCAACAACAATTGAAATATCATGCTTAACTTTTTTATTTAAATCAGGAAAATCTTTTATATCAAAATATTTTCCATCAACTTTTATTTTTTGGAATCCTCTTTTTTTATAGTTTAATATATCTTTCTTGTATTCTCCTTTCCTACCTCTTACAACTGGAGCTAACAAAAATATAGTACAATTTTTTGGTAATTCTTTTACTCTATCTACCATCTCACTGACAGATTGAGAAACTATAGGTTTGCCTGTAAAAGGTGAGAAGGGAACACCAATTCTTGCAAACAAAACTCTCATGTAGTCGTATATTTCAGTAACCGTAGCAACTGTTGACCTTGGATTTTTAGGCGCATTCTTTTGCTCTATAGATATAGCCGGACTTAAACCCTCTATAAGATCAACATTTGGTTTTTTCATCTTATCTAGAAATTGTCTGGCATACGCAGAAAGACTCTCCACATATCTTCGCTGACCTTCTGCATAAACTGTATCAAAGGCTAAAGATGATTTTCCTGAACCAGAAAGCCCAGTTATTACTATTAATTTCTCCTTTGGAATCTCTAGAGAAATATTTTTTAAGTTGTGTTCTTTAGCGCCTTTTATAACGATTTTTTTCAACATACTTTTAAAATCAAAAAATTATGAGCTTATAATTATTGTTTAAATATGATATAAATATAATAACAAATTAAACATAAATCACTTACTAACTCTTAAAAATATTATGGCTGGCAGTTTAAATAAAGTCCTATTAATCGGTAGATTAGGCGCAGATCCTGAAATTAAGCAAATGGTTAATGGTAAAAACGTCGCAAGACTAAGTATTGCTACGAGTCAATCATGGAAAGACAAGTCAAGTGGAGAAAGAAAGGAAAAAACTGAGTGGCACAGAGTTGTTATTTTTAATGAAGGTTTAATCAATGTTGTTCAGCAATATCTTAAAAAAGGTGCCAATGTTTATATCGAAGGTCAACTAAGTACTAGAAAATGGAAAGACGAATCTACTGGCCAAGACAAATATTCAACAGAAATAATTCTCCAAGGATATAATTCGAGCCTTACAATGCTTGACGGAAAAAATAAAAATTCCGGTTCAGATTTAGTAAAAGAAAATAAAAGCTCACTACCAAATGAGTCTACCAATCAAGAAAGTAGTGATTTAGATGATGAAATTCCATTTTAAAATTTATGGAAAAATCTACCATTCAAAATAATAACTCTTATAAACCTATATTAGTACAAGATGAAATGAGTTCATCATATTTATCTTATGCTATGAGCGTAATCGTAAGTCGAGCTTTGCCTGATGTAAGAGATGGATTAAAACCTGTTCATAGAAGAATAATTTACGCCATGTATAAAGGTGGTTACGACTGGTCAAAACCTTTTAGAAAATCTGCAAGAATAGTTGGTGATGTAATTGGTAAATATCATCCTCACGGTGATCAAGCGGTCTATGATGCTTTAGTTAGATTGGTCCAAGATTTTTCCATGAGTCTACCATTAATTTCGGGACAAGGAAATTTTGGTTCTATCGATGGCGACCCGCCCGCAGCTATGAGATATACGGAAACAAAGTTAGGTAAAATTGCCCATCATTTAACAGAAGACTTAGAAAAAAATACAGTTGAATATAGAAATAATTATGACGAAACCGAAAAAGAACCTAGTGTTTTACCTTCGCAGTATCCAAATCTTTTAGTTAATGGAGCCGGCGGGATAGCTGTTGGTATGGCAACCAGCATACCTCCACATAATCTTGGAGAAATTATTAATGCAACAATAGCTTATATAGACAACAAAGATATAACCATAAATCAATTAATGAAACATATTCCAGGACCAGATTTTCCAACTGGAGGAATAATAATTGGAAAAGATATAATTAAGCAAGGCTACAACAAAGGCAGAGGATCATTTAAAATTAGAGGCGAAATTGAATCTGAAGAAAAAAAAAAACGGAAGATCAATTTTAATAATTAAATCAATTCCTTACCAAATCAATAAATCAGTTTTAAATGAGAGGATAGCGCAACTTGCTAGAGATAAAAAAATAGAAGGCATAAGTGATATTAGGGATGAATCTAACCGAGAAGGTATTAGAGTAGTAATTGAACTTAGAAGAGGCGTAGAACCTGAAACAGTCAGAAGACAATTGTATAAACTTACAAATATAGAGAGTTCGTTTGGTTTTAATAGTCTAGCTATTGTAGATAACAAACCTAAAATTTTAAACCTTAAAGAATTTATTTCAGAATTTCTAAAGTTTAGAGAAGATACAGTCATAAAAAGGGTTAAATTTGATTTAAAAAAAGCTGAAGAAAGAGCACACATTTTAATTGGTTTAGCCACAGCTGTAGAAAATATAGATTCAATAGTCAAAATTATTAAAAATTCAAAAGATTCAAATTTAGCCAAAAAAAATCTTTTAAGCAAAAAATGGAAAGTTAAAAAAAGTGTTAAATTAATAGCTCTTATAGAAAACAAGAAAAGTATCCAAAATTATCAATTATCAATATCACAAGTTAATGCAATTCTAGAACTTAGACTTCAGAAATTAACTGCTTTTGGAATTAATGAAATTGAAACTGAAATAAAAAAACTATCCGAGCTAATTATTTCCTTTAAAAAAATAATAAACTCTAAAAAAGAACTTTACAAATTAATCACTTCAGAACTATCAGAAATAAAATCAAAGTTTGCAAAACCAAGAAGAACAAAAATAATAGATGCTGTATTAAATTATAGTATAGAAGAAACGATACAAAAAGAATCTGTGGTTATTAACATCACTAATCAAGGTTATATTAAAAGAAGTTCATTAACATCTTTAAAAGCTCAAAAACGTGGCGGCAAAGGAAAGACTGGAATAGTAACTAGGGATGAAGATTTTGTTGTTCAAATTTTTACAGCAAATACTCATACTCCTGTTTTATTTTTTTCCACCCAAGGATTGGTATATAAAATTAAAGCTTATAAAATCCCCGAAGGAACAGCATCATCAAAAGGAAAATCAATATTTAATTTATTGCCCTTAAAAAGCCATCACTCTATTAGTTCAATTATGCCCCTTCCTGAGGACGAAAACGAATGGAAAAAATTACTAGTTATTTTTGTTACTGCTAACGGAAACGTAAGAAAAAACTCACTTGAAGATTTTTCAAACATTAATGTAAGTGGAAAAATTGCTATGAAATTAAGCGAAAATGATAAAATTGTTGGAGTAAAAATATGTAGAGACGACCAAGATATTATGCTGAGTACAAAAAAAGGTAAATGTATTAGATTCATGGCAAAAAAATTAAGATTATTTAAAGGCAGGTCTTCTAAAGGTATTAGAGGCATCAAATTAAAAGATGATGATAAGGTAATATCACTCTCTATTTTAGAGAGTCCTAAAATTGATGCCAAAATTATAAAAAAAGACGAAAAAATAAAAAATGGTTTAAGCAAATATGTTTTGTCAGTTACAGAAAATGGATTTGGAAAAAGATCTTCTTACCTTGATTATAGAGTGACTAATAGAGGCGGTAAGGGAATAATTGGAATAGTTAACTCACCTCGTAATGGTAATGTGGCTTCCACTTTAATAGTTGAAGAAGCAGATGAAATAATATTATCTACCGACAAAGGAAGCATTATGAGATGTGCAGTTAAAGAGATTAGAGTTGCAGGCAGAAACACTCAAGGAGTTCGAATAAAAAAATTATCAGGTCAAGAAAAGGTTGTCTCTGTAATTAAAATAGATGATAATATTAATTAATTATGAGAACTGCAATTTACCCTGGAACTTTTGACCCAATAACACTTGGCCACATTGATGTTATAAAAAAATCTTTAAAAATTGTTGATAGATTGGTTATAGCCACTACTGACAATATTAATAAAGATTATTTTTTCTCTATAGACGAGAGAATATCAATAATTAAAAAATCTTTATTTAACGATTTAAAGTTTAATAAAAAAAAAATTTTAGTTGTATCTTTTGATGTTTTAACAATTGATCTTTGTAAAAAGTATAATTCCTCAATTGTCATAAGAGGTCTCAGAGCAGTTTCTGATTTTGAGTACGAATTTCAACTAGCTGGTATGAATAAAAAATTGAATAACAATATCGAGACAATATTTTTGATGTCAGATGTTGAAAATCAAATTATTTCATCTAAATTTGTTAAGGAAATTGCTAAATTAAAAGGAAATATAAATAAATTTTTGACAAAATCTGCTATTAAAGCTTTAAAAGAAAAGTTAAAATGAAAAAGTTTTTTTATTTAATAGTTTTTTTTTTATTATTTCAATTTAGCAACTTATATTCAAAGGAGGATAAAATGTTTTTAAAATTAAAAGATGGTATCGTTGAAATAGAATTATATCCAGAAATAGCACCAAACCATGTAAAAAGATTTAAAACGTTGGCAGAAGATGGTAAATACGATGGCGTTGTATTTCATAGAGTCATCGAAGGATTCATGGCTCAAACAGGAGATGTAAAATATGGAAATTCTAGCAATCCAAACTTTAATTTAGATTTAGTTGGAACTGGAGGATCTGATCTTCCGGATTTAAAGGCTGAATTTAATAACACAGCACATGTTAGAGGAACCCTATCTATGGCAAGATCAGCTCCGCCTGATAGTGCAAATAGTCAATTTTTTATTTGTTTTGACTCTGCTCCACATTTAGATCGAAATTATTCTGCTTTTGGAAAAGTTACTAAAGGAATGGAATTTATCGATATGATTAAAAAAGGTAGTAGCCCAAGCGGCACAGTAGAGAACCCTGATAAGATTATATCTTTAAGATCTAAAAAATAGTTTAATGAAAGTTAAAAACTTTTCTTTTGAGTTAATTGCTCAAAAAAAAAATGTTAGACTTGGCAGGATAAATACTCATCGAGGATATATCGATACACCTGCTTTCATGCCTGTAGGTACTCTTGGTACAGTAAAAGGTGTTTTCGTAGAAGATTTAATAAATACAAACACTCAAATTATACTTGGTAACACATATCATTTAATGATTAGGCCCGGCATTAAAGTTTTAGAAAAATTTAATGGTTTGCACAATTTTATGAATTGGAAAAAACCAATCCTTACTGACTCAGGTGGTTTTCAGATTATGTCATTGTCAAAGTTTAACAAAATTGACAGAGATATAGGCGCAATATTTTCCTCTCATATTGATGGAAAAAAATTTATTTTAAGTCCAGAGAAAAGTATACAAATACAAAAAAAAATTAATTCGGATATCTTAATGGTACTTGATGAATGTCCAAAACTTACAAAAGATAAAAGAAAGATCTCCGAAAGTATAGAAATATCAACTCATTGGGCAAAAAGATGTAAAGTTGAATTTGGAAAAAATAAAAAAAAAGCACTTTTTGGTATCGTTCAAGGAGGATTATATAAAGATCTCAGAATCAAAAGCTTAGAGAAACTCAAAGAAATTAATTTTGATGGATACGCTCTAGGTGGACTAGCTGTCGGCGAATCTCAGTATGAGATGTTTAAAATACTAGATGAAATAGTTCATCTTATGCCAAGGGAAAAACCAAGATATTTAATGGGTGTTGGCACACCCTCTGATATATTACACGCAGTTAAAAATGGTATTGATATGTTCGATTGTGTTATTCCAACCCGTTCTGGCAGAACTGGCTTAGCTTTCACCTGGGATGGAAAATTAAACTTAAAAAATTCAAAATTTAAATATGATAAGTCACCTCTAGATCAAAGTTGCAAAATTCGTAATTTAAATCTCTATTCAAAAAGTTATTTAAATCATTTAATAAAAACTAACGAATTACTGGCATCCATGATTATTTCTCTCCATAATATAAACTTTTATCAACAATTTATGAAAAGAATGAGAACAGAGATTAGGAGTGGCAATTTTAATAATTTTTATAATAAATACATTAAGATATTTTAATAAAAGAAAATATTGTTTGATATTTCTTTATTTTGTATATAAAAACAATTTTCCTAAGGGCCCTTAGCTCAGTTGGTAGAGCACTTCCCTTTTAAGGAAGGTGTCGTTGGTTCGAATCCAACAGGGCTCACCACTAAATTTTCTAATAAACTTAAATTTTTAGTGGAGGATATTCCACAATGACCTCGGTTATCCATTTTTCCAGATTTTTTATTCTATTTTTAGTAGAAGGATGGGTGCTAAAAAATTGTGAAGGTTCTTTTCCTTTTTTGTCCTTAGCCATTCTTTGCCAAAGTTTTACAGACTCTCTTATATCGTAACCCGCAAGTGAAGAAAAAATTAAACCAAGATAGTCTGCCTCACTTTCTTGTTTTCTGCTAAAAGGATTTAATATTCCAATTTTATAAATATCAATATTTGTATGTTTGCCGATCGTATTTCTTGTTCTTCCAATATTACCTCCAGTTATAAATACATCTAATATTTGTGTTCCAACATTCACTGTTGTGGCTTGACTTTGACGTTCTATAGAATGTTTGGCAACTGCATGTGCGATTTCATGACCCATAACAACTGCAAGACCATGTTTATTTTCTGTTATTTTTAGCATACCAGTGTATACGGCAATTTTTCCTCCAGGCATGCACCATGCATTTTTTACTTTATCATTATCAACCAAAACATATTCCCACTCAAAATTTTTAGTAGGATCAACTTGATTTCTTTTTGTAAAAAAAGTTGAAACTGAATATTGTATTCTCTGTCCTATTTCCTCGATTTGTTTTAAGTCATTTCCAGAGGTTATTAATTTAGTTTTTGTTTTAAAATTTTGATAAATCGCAGCAGCCTGTCTGTTAATTCTATTTTCTGGAAAAATAGTTAATTGTCTACGTTCAGTTATTGGTACAGTAGAACAAGAAGAAACGAGGAGTCCACAACAACTACAACCAAATAATTCAAGAAATTTTCTTCTATTTATGATATGTTTCATGACTATTAGACTCATGATTTTAAATAATAATTTTAAAATTGCAATAATAAACTAATGCCTGATAAAAAGTCCAAGAAATCTTTTGTAGTAAGAATTAGAAACTACTTTTTTGCAGGGGCTGTAGTTTTAATCCCATTGGCTGTTACAATATATTTAACAATTTTTTTAGTAAAAATTTCATCTAAAATTTTACCTAGTGGAATTAATCCAAATAACTATCTCCCAATTGATATTCCTGGTTTAGAAATTATTATTTCTGTACTTTTTATAACTCTTATTGGCTGGTTCTCCCTATCATTTTTGGGTAAAAAAATTATAGATACTTTCGATTCATTACTTAAAAGAATACCAATACTAAGAACCATTTATTCAGCTATTGGACAAATGACAGAAACTTTCACAAATACAAATAAAAAAAAGAAGAGTGTTGTATTAATTGAATATCCAAGAAAAGGTCTCTGGGCAGTTGCATTCGCAACAAAAGAAAACAAAGGTTTAATTAGCCAAACCACAAAAGAAGAATTGATAAATGTTTTTGTACCAACTACACCAAATCCTACTAGTGGTTTCTTGTTAATGGTTCCAAAAAAAGATTTAATATATCTAGATATGAGTTTTGAAGAAGCATCTAAGTTTATTGTTTCTGCAGGAACATCAGACCCAATTTAATTATTTTCTATTTCACTAATAACTTCAGCTTTATCAAATAGTTTTATTAAGAAATTGTATTTTTTTAAATCTACAATATTCAAATTAATTTTTTTTATTTCATTCTCGGCTATTTTAAATAAGTCTTCGTGGTGGACAGGATCAGCTATCTTAAAGTATTTTACACCGCTTTGCTGAAATCCAATTATATCTCCATAACCTCTTAGTCGCATGTCTTCCTCAGCTATGATAAAACCATCATTTGTAGATTTCAGAATTTTAATTCTCTTTATAGCTTTAGAACTCAAACTTCCTTTAAACAAAAGAATACATGTTCCTTGATGATTACCTCTTCCGACTCTTCCTCTTAATTGATGGAGTTGTGCTAAACCAAATTTGTTTGAATTTTCAATAATAATTAAATTTGCATCTGGGAAATCTATCCCAACCTCAATAACTGTCGTAGAAACAAGAATATCAATTTTTTTATTTAAAAATTCTTTTAATACTTTTTCTTTTTCTTCTTTATTTAGCGAACCATGAATTAGACCTACTTTATTAGGAAATTTTTTATTCACAATATCAAAACTTTTAACAGCAGATGAGTAATTTAGTATTTTTGACTCTTCTATTAATGGGGCAACCCAAAAAATTTGATTTTTGTTTTTTATTTGTTTTTTTATAAAAGGCCATATTTCATTTATTTTTTCTGATGGCTTACTTAAAGTGATTATCTCTTTTCTTTCAGCAGGCTTTTCAGTAATTTTTGATATATCCATGTCACCATAAATAGTTAACATCATTGTTCTTGGTATAGGCGTTGCTGACATAAGTAAAACATCGCAATTATTGCCTCCTTTTTTTGCCAACCTCATTCTTTGATTAACACCAAATTTATGTTGTTCATCAATTATGATTAATCCAAGATTATTAAACCTTATTTTTTTTTGAAAAAGAGCATGAGTTCCAATAATCAAATCAATTTCTTTTTTTTCTAACTTTTCTAATATTTTTTTTTTATCTTTATAACTGGTGTTTCCGGTGATCATAGAGATTTTAATTTTATTATTATTTAAAACTTTTTTAGATAAGTTGTAATGTTGATTTACTAATATTTCAGTTGGAGCCATTATTGCACACTGGTATCCAGAACTAATAACATTAGATGCCGATATTAAAGAGACAATAGTTTTTCCAGAACCTACATCACCTTGAATTATTCTGAACATTCTATTCTTAGAGATCAAGTCATTATTAATTTCTCTAATAACTTTTAATTGACTATTTGTAAGTTTAAAATTCAATGAATTAACTATCTCTAAAAAAGGTTTATTTGTAAAAGATTTTGATTTTTTTTTATTTTTTCTTATTTTTATTCTATTATTAGACAATACAAGCAAATGAGCAAATATTTCGTCATATGCAATTCTTCTAAAAAAATTAGAATTTAAGTCTTTTTCTTCATCTGATTCATGTAATTTTTTAATTGAATTTTTCCAATCTAAAAAATTCATTTTTTTAATAAATGAATTTTCATACCATTCATTAATTTCTGGAAGATTATTCAAAACCTGTTCTATTATTTTTCTATAAGATTTTTCACTCAGACCTTTTGTTAGCCCATACTTTGGTATTTTTTTTTGAACATATTCTATATTTGAAATATTTGTAATATAATCAGGATTTGTAATCTGATACTTGTTTTTATAGTAATTAATTTTTCCACTTACCACCACCCATTCATTTAATGGTAAAATCTTTCTAATATAACCCTCACGACTATTAAAAAAAACTAAGTCAATTTTACCTTTTTCATCCTCGCACATAACTTTACTTGGTAGATTTCTTATTCTAGGAAAGTTATATTTTATTACTCTAACTTTAATCGTTAATATTTTTCCTATTTCCAATTTGTCAAGTGATACAGTTTCTCTTCTATCTGTGTACGAATAAGGCAAATTCCACAGTAAATCATTAATTTTTTCAATCTTTTTATTTTTTAAATATATAGCTAGTTTTTTTCCAACACCTTTTAAAAATGATACGTTGCGAAATAAATAATCGTTATTTTTAACAATACCCATTAATTAATGTATAATATATTTTTCATATGAATAAATTAGAAAATTTTAAAAAAAAGTTGTTATACAGATCTTCATATAGAGGAACTAAGGAAATGGATATTTTACTTAGTAGATTTGTAAAAACTTACATAGACCAATTCACAAGCGAAGAACTTGAAGATTTAGATAAGTTTTTAGATTTTGAAGATGAAGTTATATATAACTACTATCACGGAAATACATCCAATAAATTCCTAGAAAAAAACAAAATATCAAAGTTTTTAAAAAAATTTAAATTATAATAATGGCGGAGAGGGTGGGATTCGAACCCACGAACGAGTTGCCCCGTTGCTGGTTTTCAAGACCAGTGCTTTCAACCGCTCAGCCACCTCTCCACGATTG
>MDSV01073569.1_pt1 | contig 39008 bp, 35 predicted proteins | sample 810851 | NCBI WGS metagenome assembly MDSV01 (sample SAMN05326640, study PRJNA326480) | marine metagenome | isolation source: seawater | place: Atlantic Ocean: North East | collected 2012 | reverse complement strand
GCTGGGCTTGAACCAGCGACCCCTTGATTATGAGTCAAGTGCTCTAACCAGCTGAGCTATGGGCCCTAAAGGAATGCAATAATACTAAAAGATTACTCATCATACAAAATATTAAACTTATTATTTTATTTGTTATGTGGTGTTGGTCTACCTTTATCATCAAGATTAACAAACACAATTTTATCAATTTTAATTATTGCTTTTTCAGAATCTTTAACTCTAGCTTCGCATTTAAATGTGATTGATGTAATACCGACTTTTATAGTTTCAATTCCAATTTCAACTACATCACCTAAAAGAGCAGGGGATATAAAATTAATTTCCGACATAAATTTCGTAGTTACTTTTCTATTATTAAGTTGACACATTGCATAAATTGCCGCCTCTTCATCAATCCATTTTAATAATTGACCACCAAATAAAGTTTTTCCAGCGTTTAAGTCTTCAGGTTTAATAAGTTTACGTGTTCTAAATTCCATAATTAGTTAGTTTTTTGACATAGTTCAATTAATACACCGTTTGTATCTTTTGGATATAGAAATGAAATTAACTTTCCATTAGCTCCTTCTGATACTGTATTTTTTATTGTATTAAATCCTTGTTTTTTTAATCTTTTAATTTCATTTTGAATATCATCTACTTCAATAGCTATGTGGTGAATTCCTTCTCCTTTTTTTTTCACAAATTTTGCTACTGTACTATTTTGATCAGTTCCTTCAATTAACTCAATTTTTGAATCATTTAAATGAAAAAATTTTGTTTTAACTTTTTCGCTTTTTATAATTTCAGTTTTTGAAGCTGCTACATTAAGTATTTTTTCAAATAATTTTGCTGATTTCTCAATGTTATTTACGGCTATTGCTATGTGATCTATTTTTTTATTCATCATTTTGAGTTAAGTTATAAAGCCTCTTATAATATTTACTAGATTCAATTAATGAATCATGTTTTCCCTGATCAATTATCTCACCATTTTTTATTACAAATATACAGTCGAAATATTTAGCATATTGTAGTTTATGAGTAATAAAAATACATGTTTTTTCATCATCAATATTTTGAATTACGTTGTGAATATAATTTGATGACTTAGAATCTAATGAAGAAGTAGGCTCGTCAAAAATTAGAATAGGGTAGTCACCATAAATAGCACGAGCTATACTTATTCTTTGTTTTTCTCCAGAGGATAAATTTTCACCTTGATTTTTAATGATTGTATCATATCCATTTGGAAGTTTAGAAATAAAATTATGAGCATCGCTATTTTTTGCTGCCTTCATTACACTGTTTATATTAACAGACTTATTACCAAAACAAATATTATTAATTAATGAGTCATTAAATAAAAAAACATTTTGACTAACCAGACCAAATAAATTTCTAAGTTGTCCTAAATTTATGTCTCTTGAGTTTTTAGAATCAATATGAATTTGACCCTCATATGATTGATAGAAATTTAATAATAAATCAATTAAAGTAGATTTTCCACTTCCCGATTCTCCTACAATTGCAATTTTCTCTCCCTTCTTAATTGACATAGTTAAATTTTTAATTATAGATTTATTTTCGAGAGAAAAATTGATTTTTGAAAACGTTATTTTATCACTAAAAACTAAATTTTCATTTTTCGATTGTATTGTTTGTTCGTTTTGATTTTCTAAAAACAAATATATTCTATTTATTGCTGCGCTTCCTTTTTTTATTGAATAGAAAGAAGATGTTAAAGATTTAGCTGGAGGTATAATTTGAGAGAACATAATTGTGAATCCAATAAATGCTTCCGCATCTAATGTTTTATTTAAGACCATTTCTCCTCCAAACCATATAATAATTACCATAGTAACAGTACTTAGCATTTCACTCATAGGAGAAGACAAGTCTTTTTTCCAAAGAACTTTATTTGCTATTTGTTTTTGCTTTTCATTTTTTTTCTTGAATATACTATAAATAAAATTTTCTTTATTAAAGGATTTTATGACTTTTATTCCAGAAATATTTTGATCAATTTGAGAAATTAATGATGCTATTTTTTCTTGGTTAAGATGAGAATTTTTTTTCAAGTTTTTACCAACTACTGCAATGATAAAGCCGGTGACAGGAAAAATAATTAAGCATAAAAGAGTTAGTTTAGTATTAATCATTGAAAGACCTATTGTAAACAAAATTATATGTATGGGGTCCTTAAATAATAATTCAATTAAACTAATAATCGACCATTCAATTTCTGATAAGTCAACAGTTATTCTTGACAATATATCTCCTTTTTTATATTTCTGAAAAAAAGAAATTGGAAAATGTAAAAGTTGTTTATTTAGTTTGTTTCTTAAGTCACGAATAATATTATTCCTAACAGGTGTCAAAAAAAATAATGCTAAATACCTAAAAAGATTTTTTAGAATTGAAAAAAAAACTACAAAAAAACAAATAACACCTAATGTATAAAGTTCATTATAATTTGAGATTAAAAAATAAATTTCATTATATATCCATAGTTTGATATATTCAAATGAATAAACAGAAATTTCTGAAATTTTATTAATTTCATTTTGATTGAATTCAACAGTTCCAAATAGAATACTAAGAACTGGAATAATTAATGAAATAGAAAAAATCGAAAAAATAACAGAAAATCCATTAAAAAGAAAATTTAAAATAATTAAATTTCTGTAAGGTTTTATAAATGGAAATAATTTTTTAAAGTCTGACATTATTACAAATATAACTCATCCGTTTATAATTATCGTATATTTGAATTGTGCAGTTTTCTAGAAGTCAAAAAATATCAAGATTTATTCAAAAAGAATTATCAGAGGTTTTTTTACATGAAACACAAAATAATTATAGAGGTTTAATAATTTCAGTTACTCATGTTTTTATTTCAAAAGATATTTCTTCTGCTAAAGTATATTTAAGTTTTTTCCCCACTAATAAAAAGTCTCAATTTCTTGAACTCTTTAAAGAAAGAAAAAGTATTATTAAAAACAATTTTTGCTTGAAAACAAAAGGTCAACTTAAGAAAACTCCAGAATTATATTTTTATTTAGATGAGTCAATAGACCATTATGAAGAAATAGATAATTTATTAAGATGAACTTTTGGATTGCTTTGAAGTATTTTTTTTCATTAAACAATGGAAGTATAATTAATATAATATCAATTATAACTATTATTGGAATTACCTTTTCAACTCTTTCAATGATTTTTGTTCTTTCTGTTTTTAATGGTTTTGAACAGTTAGTTACAAATTTACACAAAGAACATATACCAAATCTTAAAATTGAATCAGTTTCAGGATTTTACTTTTCGACAGATAGTATTATAGATGAAAATTTAAATGAAACAGTAATAGACAAATTAAAAAAATACAATACAATTATTTTTTCTGAAGTCCTTGAGCAAGAAATAATTTTAGAACATAAAAAAAGTATAAATGACTCTGTTGAAACTTTAAAATCTTTTTCAAAAATAAAGGGAGTTGATAAAAATTATAATTATGTAACAAATCTTTCAAATTATTTAATAGTTGAAAGTAATAAGTATAATTTTTTTGATTTTAATAATTTAAATTTCATAGTGGTTGGATTAGATATTGCAAATAAACTAAATCTTTCTGTTGCGGACACATATGAAGAGGCTAGCAGCCAAAAAAAATTATTAAATGTATGGAACTTGAAAACTACAAAAAGAAAACCAGAATTAATTAAAAACAATGGTTTTATTAATACAGGTATTTATTCAATATCTCCGGATTTTGACAACTACATTTTTTGTTCAATTGAAGAAGCTAGGCATATTTTAAATAGACCTAATTATTGTTCATCTATTGAGTTGCGAACTAAAGATATTTCACTCAAAAACTTGAAAAAATTAATTCAAAAAGATTTAGGGGATAGATTTATAGTAAAAGATTTTAAAGAGCAAATGCCTTTTTTGTATAAAATGGTTAACACTGAGAGAATTGCAGTTTATTTAATATTTATATTAATTGTTATTGTTACTATGATAACCCTAGTAGGTTCTATGACTATATTTATTCTACAAAAGAAAGAAGATATGTTTATTTTAGTTTGTCTTGGCTCGTCAATAAAAAAAATAAAAAATATTTTCTTTTTATGGGGGCAAATAATTATTTTTTCAAGTATTTTTTTAGGAGTTATTTTAGGATTATTTATTTGTTATATACAGGATACTTTTCAAGTCATAAAAATATATGGCAATTTTATTGTTGATTATTACCCAGTGAAAATCAATTTTGTTGATATATTTAATATAATTATTCTAGTACTTTTAATAGGATTAATCACAAGTTTTTATGTTTCTAGAAAAAAATATTTCTATAAAAATTTACCATTTCATTAATTAAAATGATTATCAATTTCTTGTAAAGTGTCATTTATTTCATTGACATTGTTACTAGTTACTAATTTTATTCTAAAATTTTTAATTCCTTTAAATCCTTTAAAGTAGTTTGTGTAGTGACGCCTCATCTCCAGAATACCTAATTTTTCTCCTTTCCATTCTATGGATAAATCTAAATGTTCTTTTACAACATCAATTCGTTCTTTTATTGTTGGTGGTGGTGGTAGAATTCCGTCATTAATGTAAGAATTAATTTCATTAAAAATCCATGGATAACCAATTGAACCTCTTCCGATCATTACACCATCAACGTTTGAAAAGTCTTTTTTTTCTTTTACATCATGAGCACTAAAAATATCACCATTTCCAAATACAGGAATATGTAGACGAGGGTTCTCTTTTGTTTTTTCAATTAGGTTCCAATTAGCAGAACCTTTATACATTTGTTTTCTAGTCCTACCGTGAATAGAAATCGCTTTAATTCCAACGTCTTGAAGTTTTTCTGCTACTTCAACTATATACATACTTTTCTCATCCCATCCTAATCTAGTTTTTACTGTTACAGGAATATGAGTACTATCAACAATTGATTTAGTTAATTTCACCATTTTTGGAATGTCTTGTAGAATTCCTGCGCCAGCTCCTTTGCACGTTACTTTTTTAACAGGGCATCCATAATTTATATCAATAATATCCGGTTTAATTTCTGAGACTATTTCAACTGCTCTTTTCATTGAATCTTCATTTCCTCCAAAAATTTGAATACCTATTGGACGTTCAAAATTAAAAATATCAAGTTTTTTTGTACTCTTTACCGCATCTCGAATCAAGCCTTCGGATGATATAAACTCAGTATACATTAAATCAACACCAAATCTTTTACAAATTTTTCTAAATGGAGGGTCACTTACATCTTCCATTGGAGCAAGTAGAATAGGAAACTCACCTAGTTCAATGTCTCCAATTTTAACCATGACCTAGGTGTTATTTATTAACTTCTTTTTTTGTAGTGTATGAAATTTTATGTCCCATTGGACTAACTCTACGTAACTCAGTAGTGACTTGATCAATAAAATACATTTCAGCGGTATTATCAGCTTTTAAAGAAGTCCAAATTAATTTTCTTTCATCTTCATGTCTTGCTGCTCTTTCAGCTAAAACAAATGCAGGTATATCTTTAATTTCTGCAATTGCGTCATTTAATTGTAAACAATTTTTTTCACCTTTCCATTTGCCATATTTTCCTGAGCCAACATATATATGACTAACCAATGATTTTCTTTGTAACTTACTAACTTCTGTTGCTTTAGGCAGTTCATTAGTTACTTTTAATTCAACTTCTCTTAGGACTGTTGCAACCATAAAAAAGAAGAGTAACATGAAAACAATATCCGGAAGCGAAGCAGTAGAAATTTTAGGAGATTCTCCTTCATTTTTTCTTTTAAATTTACCCATTTTTATTCTTTTATAGATTCTGAAACTCTCATAGGAAAAGCTTTTTTAACAACATCTTGTTGCTCTTTATTTAAGTTTTCATACTTTTTATTAAATCTTTTTAGAGATTCACTATTTCTTAATTCTTTGTATGCAATACTAATTTGATCTTGTATTTCTATATAAGTTTCATATTGTGTCTTTTTATGAACTCTAATTGATAAAACTGCTTTTTCAGGGGACTCAGACAAATCTGGATTCCTGCCAAAGTTAGTTAAAAATGTGATTATTTCATTTTTTAATTCATTGGTTGCAAAAGGTTTTCCATTTCCTGCTTCGTCTGCTCCTGTTTCAATCAAAATTTTATCAGAATTTGGACTGCAATCAAAAATTAAAATGTTGTTTTTATGGAAATCAACTTGTGTAGGAACATTTTCTTCGTCTGGTAAAGGGGGTAATTTTCTTTTAATACCTGTATCAACATCCATTGTTGTTGTTACTAAGAAAAATATCAATAGCAAAAAAGCGATATCGGCCATTGAGCCGGCATTAATTTCAGGTAAAGATCTTCTACTTTTAGACATATTATTTTTTTAATAAGTTCATTAAAGTACTTACTATAATTCCAATAATTGCAATTGCAACAAGACTTATTGCAGAAATAAGTCCAGCTGCTGAAAATTTAGTTATCCACTCATTAGACAAAGGAAAAAATAATAATGCTATGCACGGAAATATAAAAATTAGACCAATTATAATTGAAACAATACTTTTCATATTTCCTTTTAATATAACTGAATAAATTGATGAAAATAATGCAGATAAACATGCAATTGAGAATAATCCAAATGTAAAATATAATGCGAATTCAATCATTTCTGTTAATTTTTTAATTTACTTTTTTTATGGTTAGCAATTAAATCTACAAGAGTTATTGAAGAATCCTCCATATCATTTACAATATCATCAATTTTTGCAACTATGTAATTGTAAAAAACTTGTAAAATGATAGCTACTATAAGACCAAATACAGTTGTTAGTAGTGCTTGTTTTATACCTCCGGCAACAAGAGATGGTGATATATCACCAGCAACTTCAATTGCATCAAATGCGCCAATCATACCAATTACAGTCCCCATGAAACCAAGCATAGGTGCAATTGCAATGAAAAGTGAAATCCAGGAAGTTCCTTTCTCTAGTAATCCCATTTGAACTGAACCGTAGGACATTATTGATTTTTCTATTAGATCTAGTTCTTCATCAGATCTTTCGAGGCCTTGAAGACAAATGCTAGCAGTTGGTCCTGCTGTATTACGGCATTCATCTTTAGCTGCTTCAACTCCACCCGATTTTAATGCAGTTTCAATTTTTTCTAGTAAACTTTTAGAATTTGATGAAGCTAGATGAAGATAAATTATTCTTTCTATACATAATGCTAAACCTAAAATTAGACATATAAGAACACAAGTCATAAATCCAACTCCACCTTCTGCGTATTTTTCCATCAATTTATTTCCAAATCCAGTTTTCTGTGCATTTGAATCCTCAGTTATTTCATCTTCATTTGAATTATTAGTTTGTTCGGTTACTGTTTTTTTATCAAATGAAAAATTAAAATTATTTGCAGCATTTCCTCCACGCATGGACTCAACAAAATTTCTTAACTCGTTAGATATTGAAATAAATTCCTCAGAGCTTCTATCGCAACCAGCAAGGAGCCAATTCGTTGAAAACGTTTGTGACATTTCCATTGCGGAATCAAAGTCTTGTGGTCTTTCGGCCATTATTGAATTCTTAAAATCGTTTAACATTTGGTCACATTTAGGTTGAGATTTTAAAGTGCTAAATGTAATTATTGCAAGAGTTATAAAAAATAAATTTTTCATTTTAATATTTTTAAAATTATATAAATACTATTTTAATCATCTTGGCGGAGAGAAAGGGATTCGAACCCTTGATATGAAAACATATACATGCTTTCCAAGCATGCGCCTTAAGCCACTCGGCCACCTCTCCTTATTTTTACAAACAAGGTGATATAGTGCTTCGAAATTACAAAAAAAATTAATTAGTTAGGCTTATTTAGGAACTTTAGTTAATTCTCCACAGAAAGACTTCTGAAATTTTTCTTTAAATGTTTTTTTATTATTGCTTTCACCTAGAAGTATCATTGTTTTAGTCACAATACTTTCTAATGTCATATCAAATGAGCTAATTACATCCAAATCAATAAATTGTTGACTTGTTTTATACCTACCCTGAACTATGTTGCCAGTTTCACATTGACTTGCATTAATTAAAATTTTCCCTTTTCTTGTAAATTCCTTTAATTCATCTAAAAACCATTTTTCCTGTAAAGAATTACCACAACCATAAGTTTGAAGAATAATCGCATCAAAAAAATCATTTTTTAATAAACTGAGTACATTTTCTCTAGATATTCCTGGAAATAATTTTAATATTGCCACTGTATTTTTTATTTTTTTGTGAATTTTAAGTGATTTAATTGCCCCTTTACTAATTACATTTAAATTATAATTAATATCTATTCCTGCTTGCGCAAGAATAGGATAGTTATTTGATTTAAATGCATTAAATTCATTTGAACTACTCTTGTGTGTTCTATTTCCTCTCAATAATTTATTTTCAAAGTAAACACATACTTCAGGTACAATGGATTTTCCATAGGATCTGCTACCTGCAATTTCAATAGATGTAATTAAATTTTCTTTAGCATCTGTTCTATGGACACCGATTGGAAGTTGAGATCCAGTAAAAACTATGGGTTTGTTTAAATTTTGTAACATGAAGCTGACGGCTGACGCTGAATAAGCCATAGTATCAGTTCCATGTAAAATAACAAATCCATCAAATTTTGTATAATTAGATTCAATTATTTCAACAATTTTAACCCAAATTTTTGGATTCATTTCAGCAGAGTCAATTGGGGGGTTAAATCCTATTATTTCTAAATAATAATTTAATTTATCAATTTCAGGAAAATATTTAATTAATTCATTAAAATTGATGGGCACATAGTTATTAACTTTTTTTATCATTCCAATTGTACCGCCAGTAAAAATTATAAGAATCGCAGATTTATTTGACATGATTAATTTTTATAATTTAAATTAAATAATTTTGATTAAAAAATAAAGATTTAGTGTTTTTAAATAACTGACTAGTTAGATCTTGCATTGATATATTTTTTATTTCACATATTTTTTGAGCGGTGTATTTTATGAATTCTGGTTCATTTCTTTTTCCTCTACAAGGTGATGGTGATAGATATGGGGCATCTGTTTCAATTAAAATTTTATCAATCGGAATTTGCTTTAACACAGATTTAAGATTAGAGTTTTTATAAGTTAAGACACCTCCAATTCCCAAAAAAAAGTTTAAGTCAATTATTTTTTTTGCTTGGTCAACACTTCCCCCAAAACAATGTAAAACGCCAGTCAAATTTTCATCACTTTCTTCTTTAAGTATTTTGTAAATTTCTTCAAAAGAATTTCTACAATGAATTACGATGGGCAAATGGTGTTTTTTTGCCCAACTTATTTGAGTTTTAAATGCTTTTTTTTGTTCATTTATATAAGTTTTGTCCCAATGTAAATCAATTCCAATTTCACCAACAGCAATGAATTTATTAGTATTTAAATAATTTTCTAAAATACTTAATTTTTTCACGAAATTATTGTCAACATAACATGGGTGTAATCCTATCATAGGATAGCATTTTTTTGGATGCTTTTCGCAAAGGCTTATCATTTTTTCTACAGAGTCTAAATCAATATTAGGGAGTAAAAATTTTTTGATATTTTCATTTTCAGCATTTTTAATCAGTTTTTCTCTGTCATTAGAGAACTCGTCTAAATATAAATGAATATGTGAATCAATGATATACATAATATAAAATTAAGAATCCTTTTTTGTTTTTATAAATTTGCATTGTGACATTTGAAAAAGTTTTAATAATTAGGTTTAGTTCGATTGGAGATATTATTTTAACATCTCCTATAATTAGATGCCTTAAAAAGCAAAAAAAATCTATTATACATTTTATGACTAAACAAAAATATGTAGAATTAATCAATCACAACCCTTATATTGATAAGGTTTTTTCTATAGAAAGGTTTGATTATAACCTTAATAATCATCGCTATGATTTAGTATTAGATCTTCAAAAAAATTTAAAGTCTTTTTTTCTAGGTCAATTTATAAAAGAGAAATTCCAGACTAAATATATTACATACAATAAAAAAAATATAGCAAAATGGGCTTTGGTTAATTTAAAACAAGATTATTTAAAAAATGAACACATTGTTTCTAGATACTTTTATGCTTTACAAAAATTAAATTTAAAGAATGATGGAAAAGGATTAGATTATTTTATAAATCCTAATTTAGATGAAAAAAATATTCCAACCTGCTTTTCTTTTAAACAACCTTTTTATGTGTGGTTAATTGGCGGAACTTACAATAATAAAAAAATTTCTATTGATCAAATAATTGGTGTATGTTCAAAAATATCGGAGCCAGTTTTATTTTTAGGTGGAGATAAGGAGAATAAAACAGCAAAAAAAATTTGTAAATCATTAGATCGATCCAATTTTTATAATTTATGCGGAGTATTAAATTATGATCAATCTGCATATATTATAGAAAAATCATCTTTGGTGTTAACTAATGATACAGGTTTCATGCATATTGCCTCTTCATTTAAAAAGAAAATAATTTCCTTTTGGGGATGTACAAAACCTAGTTTGGGAATGTATCCTTATAAAATAGATTCAAAAAAAAATATTCAAATAATTGGAAATTCAAAAAAAATCCCGTGCTCTAAGTTAGGAAACAAGTGTAGAAAAAAAAGTACTTGTATAAAACAAATTAGTGTTATTGAAATTTTAAATGCAATAAAAAAAATAGAGGCTTGAATTCAGTTTACTTTTTATTAAATATCCAGGCACCTTGAAATTCTTTTTTTAGGTTTTTTAAATTTTTATTAGCTTCTTTTTCAGACAAATATTTAGAACAAGCAACGCGAAATAGTTTTCTATTTTTACTTCTGCCAACTATACTTGCATCTTTAAATCCTTTTTTATTAAGTTGAAAAACTAAATTCTCAGCATTTTTTTCAGAGCTAAAACAGCCAACTATGATAAAAAATTTTTTTTCTTCTTTTTGCACTCTAATTCTTTCAGCTTTTTCTTTTTGCACTCTAATTCTTTCAGCTTCTTCTTTTTGCACTCTAATTCTTTCAGCTTCTTCTTTTTGCATTCGAATCCTTTCGTTTACTTCTTTTTGAATTCTAATCTTTTCGGCTTCTTCTTGTTTTTGTAATTTTATTTTTTCAATTTTTCGCCTTTCTTCTCCATCATCTACTTTTTCATTCTCTAAACTTATATCAGATTTTTCAGTTAGTGTTTTGACTGCCTCTAAAAACCTTGATGTGATATCATCTTTTTTTTCTTCTTCCATGTCATTAATAACTATATTAGATTGATTCAAATAATTATAATCTATTTCAGTTTCCTCAAAAACTAAAATAGCATTTCTCATTTTACCTTTTTTGTCAATTATAATAAGGTTATTATTTGATGTTGGAATCTGTTTGTAAACATTTTTAACTTGGTAGCAATCAGAATATTCTATACCTTTTTCGTTTAAAAAGCAGATATTTTTTTTTCTAGTTTTTCCTTGATTAAAAATTTTAAGTTGAGCTTCAATACTCTCACCCATTTTAAAACATCTTTTAGTTGATAAATGGTAATCAGTACCGTTTATTTTATATAAGTCATAATCAACCTGAGAAACATTAATTTTATATAGACCCGCAGTTTCATTGTACTTACCATTTGTGTTTATATTTAAGTTAAAAGAAGCTGTATTTATTCCATTATAATTACTATACATGTTTTTGTTTAAGTAAAAACCAAAAGTCGTTAAAATTAACAGTACAAGAATACCTGAAATATACTGCGTTTGAATAAAATTTGTTTGTTTTTTAATTTGAGGAAAATAAAAAGAATCTAGTCCAAAAGAATCAGGATTGAAATTTAACTCTTCTTCTTTTTCAAAAACAATATATCCTGAGTTATTTATTTGTAATGCACCAATTGTTTCTAAATAAAAAGTTTCACCGTTATTGATTTTGATAAGAATTTTATTTACGAAACTAGCTATTTTAATACAAGCTTCTTCAAAACTTATGTTTTCAATTTCCGAAATATAATTAGCAAGTAAACCATCATTTTTTTTTATTTCAGGATTAAATGAAATTATTTTTTTTAACGGAGTAAATAAATTCTTTTTTTTATCTATTATAGCGCCTTCTTCATATATAATAAATGCCCCCAATCCACTAACGATCACGCACTCGTGATTATATAAAAGATTATTAATATGTTTTGATATATTATGGGTCATTATAAAATAATACGTTTTAGCAAATCTACAAAATATTTTGTTTTCGAATTCTATCTAAATCTTCTTTTGTATTTATGGAAAAGCCAAAATGTGCATTACTGCTACAAATGCATTTTATTTTATAATTATTTTCAATCCACCTTAGTTGTTCTAATTTTTCGTTTATTTCTCTCTCATGTATATTTAATTCACACAAATTTGATAGTGTTTTTTTTTGATATCCATAAATTCCAATATGATGAAAAATTTTTAAATTTTTTAATTGTTTGGATTTTATAAAATTATGGTTGTTAGCCCTCTTAAAGTCTATTGCAAAAAAATCTTTATCTAGTAACACATCAACATTTGAAGGATTGTTTTTATAATTCTCCCAAAACTCTTCGCTTTGATTACCAAGATTTGAAGATACGGTTGCTATTACCTCTTTTTTAGAATGATTTAATAATTTATAGATCTCAATAATCCATTGAGGATCTATATTAAGTTCATCGCATTGAACATTTATTATTATGTTATTATCATCTAAATTTAATTTATCAGCAGCTTCGTTACATCTTTCTGTTCCGTTAATATGAACACTATCAGAAAAAATATAGTTTCCGGTAAATTTTTTAGCTTCTTGAACAACTTTTTCACTATCTGTTGCTATATAAACATTTGGAAATGATTTTAGTTTCTCCCAAATATGATGTACTAAAGATTGCCCATTAATTTTTTTTAGTACTTTATTAGGTAATCTTTTTGAATTTAATCTTGCTGGAATAATTATGAAGAGATTCTTCATAATTAAATTTTGACATCCAGTTTCACTGTATAAGTTCTTGGGGGGCCAATATACGCAGGCCTAAATTGATATTCTCTGTTTAATAAATTATCAATTATGGCAGTAATTGTTATGTTTTTATTCAATTTTAATGATGCTCTCCAGTCCAGTATGATATCACCGTTATTTAGTCTTTGTCTTGAATCACGAATTCCAAAATTTAAACCTAAGATACCATCCCCTTCAGAGGGATTAAATATATCATCTTCAAAAATACCATCAACATTTTGCATAAAGCTATTGGCCCTAACACTTAATCCAGTATTAAAAAATTTTGTATCAGCTTGAATATCAAACTTAAATGTATGTTGATATCTATATTTTAGTAAATTACCGTTGGGGCCTGAATCTGAACTAGTTCCTCCTTCGTCTACGTTGTCAGTATAATTAATTTCTTCAATATCATCTCCAATGTAGTATGAATAATAGACATCACTTGGATTTAGAATAATAGGATTTATATATGTATAACTACCTAAAATTGAAATATCTACGGGCCCAATTTTACCATTTCCTCCAATTGACGTCTCAATACCACTTATTCTAGTAGCACCAATATTTACACATTTAAATCCAAGTCCATACAGAGAATCAACATTTGTATTTCCTGGGTCCCACATTCCAAAAGTGAATTCAATCATATCTTCATATTGCATAATAAAAGCAGCAACATCTATAAATCCTTTCCATTCATCAATTTTAATGCCTTGTTTAATTCCAACCTCAGCACTCCATCCGCCTTCAGGTGCTAGATCCGGATTAGGATAAACAACCACAGGTCCACTTTTAACAGTCACGTATCTTTCTACAATTGATGGAAATCTAAACCCTGAACCATATGATCCTCTTAAAAATGTTCCATCCAAAAGCTTATAATTTAAGCCAGTCCTGAGTAAAGGCACAGAAGTTACTTCCCCATCAAAGTTAAAATACTCATACCTCCCTCCAAAAGATAAGTTTAATTTTTCGTTAATTTTTGCATCTGCTTGAGAATAGAAGCTGTAATTGTAAACATTATGCTTGCCCCCATATACCTCATCATCATGTGCAAAAATTTTATTTCTTGTAATCCCTGTAGTTGAAACTAAGTGTGTAAATGTAAAAGGTAAAAAAGAAACGTTGATATCTTCCCATGTTTTTTGAAATTGGTAGTCAGTGTAAAAAATATTTGAATATGCCGCGTCACCTCCATTGGGATTATAATCGTCTCTAAATATTCGAGTTTTTAAACTATGTTTTGTGTTGTTTAAAGGGTTAACAAATGTAACAAATGGATCAATGTTCATCATCATTTGAGTATAATTTGCGGGATCTTCATCTAAAGGTATGTAACCTAAAGAATCACTAGTGTACATAATCGCATCATCATTATGACTATACATAAAATTACCACCAATGCCATGACTTAAACCTTTAATTTTCTCCCAATCTCTTACTGTACTAAAGTTAAATCTTCCTCTTCTGTTTTCAACACCTTTTTGATATCCAAAATCATTAAAAATATTACCACCAAAAACAATTCCAGTATTATTTTTGTACTCAGCGTGACTAAAAGAAACACCGCTAAAATACTGAGGAGAATCCCCCCACCAATTTAAACTTTCTCTTTTTGCTTTGTCATAGAATCCTTGAAAAATAGAAACTTCAGTCTTTGGTTTATTTTTCGGGTACTCAGTTCTAATATTAATTACACCATTCAGGGCTGAGGAACCAAATAATGCAGAAGAAGCACCTTTAATTACTTCAATTTGTGAAATATTTTCCATTGGAATCATATCCCACTCAACTGTCCCTCTATCACCACTTAAAAAAGGCATATCATCAATCATTACAAGGACTCTTGAGCCAGTATTATAACTCCAGCCACTTCCTCCTCTTATGTTTGCTTGTCCATCAACAATACTAACTCCTGGAGCTTGATTCATCATAACTTCCATATTTACCGGGTTTTTACTTTTTATTAGTTTTGGTTTTATCACGTCCATGGATACAGTAACTTCCTCAATCTTTTGCTCAAATTTACCAGCAGAAATAACCACGTCGCCTAACATGTTTGTTTCTTCAATAATTTTTAGGGTTAAATATTTTTCTTCATTTGTTTTCAAATTTATTTTTTCAGAGTAGGTTTGATAACCTATAAATGAACATTCGAGTATATATTCTCCTGATTCTAAATTATCAATTAGAAAATTACCATTAACATCAGAAACAGATCCTTGAACAAAAGTTTTTTCAGAAATACCTGAAATTATCTTGCTTTGTTTTTTCAAAGCTATATTAGCCATAGGGATAGTTTCTTTTGTGCTTTGATCAATTACAATTCCTTTAACAGATGAGTTTTGAGAAAAGGTAAATGATGAAAAAAATAAAAATAATAGATGGTAAAAATTAATTTTCATTTGTTTGTTCAAAATGGTGGTAAAACAAATATATAATAGTTTTTTAACATGTAGTGATTTTAATAAAAAAGTAGTTACTTTTGTTAAAATTCAGAAAAAAAATTATGTCACATATAGCACGAGATTTAATTAATTTGGTCAAATTTAAAAATCCAAACGAACCGGAGTTTTTACAAGCCGTAGAAGAAGTTGTTGAAAATATTGTTCCAATTTTTGAAAAAAATAAAAAATACTTAAAACATAATATAGTTGAAAGATTAACGGAACCTGAAAGAACAATCATTTTTAAAATACCTTGGGTTGATGATAAAAATAACACCCAAGTAAATAGGGGGTTTAGAGTTCAGTTTAACTCATCTATTGGCCCTTATAAAGGAGGGTTAAGATTTCACCCCTCTGTAAATTTATCTATTTTAAAATTTCTAGCTTTTGAACAAATTTTTAAAAATGCATTAACAGGTCTTCCTATTGGTGGCGGAAAAGGGGGGGCAGATTTTGATCCAAAAGGTAAGTCAGAAGGTGAAATCATGAGATTTTGTCAATCATTTATGAACGAACTCCATAAATATATAGGACCTAACACTGATGTTCCTGCTGGTGATATTGGGGTTGGTTCGAAGGAAATAGGTTTTCTATTTGGTCAGTACAAAAGATTGAAAAATGAATTTACTGGAGCGATCACGGGCAAATCTTTTGATTGGGGAGGGTCTAATTTAAGACCAGAGGCAACGGGATATGGTAATGTTTATTTTGCTCAATATATGTTAAAGACAAGAAATGATTCTTTTAAAGACAAAGTCGTCGTAATTTCTGGATCTGGTAACGTTGCACAGTTTTCATGTGAAAAAGCAATTGAATTAGGAGCTAAAGTTGTTACTTTATCAGATTCTTCAGGTTACATTTATGATAAAGATGGAATAACAAAGGAGAAGCTAGATTATGTTTTTTATTTAAAAAATGAAAAAAAAGGTAGAATTAAAGAATATGCCGACAAATATAAATGTGATTATTTTGAAGGTAAACCATGGATTGTTCCGTGTGATATTGCTTTACCCTGTGCTACTCAAAATGAATTAAATGAAGATGATGCAAAAAAATTACTTACTAACCGATGTTTTTGTGTCAGCGAAGGAGCTAATATGCCCTGTACTCCTAAAGCCATAACATTATTTCAAAATCAAAAAATATTATACGCTCCGGGTAAAGCATCAAATGCTGGTGGAGTTGCAACTTCAGCTCTTGAAATGTCACAAAACTCTTTGAGAATGTCTTGGTCATCTAAGGAAGTTGATGAAAAGTTGAAAAATATTATGTTACAAATACATGATTCATGTGTTAAATATGGATCAGATGATAAATATGTAGATTATGTAAAGGGAGCTAATGTAGCCGCTTTTTATAAAATTGCAGATTCAATGATTGACCAAGGAGTTGTATAATGTTAGGAGATTTTAAATTACATTTATCAGATTCATTAAATGATATTAAGGAAAATGGCCTTTATAAAGAAGAAAGAATTATCACTTCCCCACAATCTGGAAATATAAAAGTTAAAAATCAAAAAGTTCTAAATTTTTGTTCTAATAATTATTTGGGATTATCATCACATCCTGAAATAATAAGCGCTGCTATTGATTCACTTAAAAAATATGGTTTTGGAATGTCATCCGTTAGATTTATTTGTGGAACACAAGACCTACATAAAAATTTAGAAAATAAAATTTCAGATTTTCTTCAAACAGAAGACACAATTTTATATGCTGCAGCTTTTGATGCTAACGGTGGATTATTCGAACCTTTATTAGGGGCTGAAGATGCGATCATTTCCGATGAATTAAATCACGCATCCATAATAGATGGTGTAAGATTATGTAAGGCTCAAAGATTTAGATACAAGAATTCGGATATGTTTGATTTAGAACAACAATTAAAACTAGCCAAAGATTATAGATTTAAAATTATTGTAACTGACGGTGTTTTTTCTATGGATGGTTTTATTGCTAAATTAGATCAGATTTGTGATTTAGCTGATAAATATAATGCTTTAGTTATGGTTGATGATTGTCACGCAACAGGTTTTATTGGTCAAAATGGAAAAGGAACTGCTGAATATTGTAATGTTTTAGGACGAGTAGATATAATTACTGGAACTTTAGGTAAAGCTATGGGAGGGGCTATGGGTGGATTCACATCTGGAAGAAAAGAAATTATAGATATGTTAAGACAAAAATCAAGACCATATTTATTTTCAAATTCATTAGCTCCCTCGATTGTTGGGGCTGGAATTAAGGCATTTGAAATAATTAAAAAAGATAATTTTTTAAAAAAACAACTTGATAAAAACACTAAATATTTTAGATCTAAAATTATTGACTTAGGTTTTAAAATTAAGGATGGCGACCATCCAATTGTCCCTATTATGATATTTGATGCAAAAAAATCACAGTTATTTGCATCTGAAATGCTAAAAAAAGGTGTTTATGTTGTTGGCTTTTTTTACCCCGTAGTTCCAAAAGATCAAGCGCGAATAAGAGTTCAGCTTTCTGCTAGTCATAAAATAAATGAAATTGACTTTGCTCTTGATGCATTTCATAGTGTAGGTAAAGATCTTGGAATAATATAATTATTATTTATTCGTGCTTCCGTACAATAAAATACATTTTTTTTAAAATTTATTGTTTATAGTTTAAAAATTTTTACATTTGCAAACCCAAATAACGGGTGTTATATTGATAATTAAATTTAATTATGGAATTAAAAACTATTTCAGCAAATAAGAATACTGTTAATAAGACGTGGTTATTAGTTGATGCCAAAGATCAAGTTTTAGGTCGTCTAGCATCTAAAGTTGCAAAGATTATTAGAGGAAAGTATAAAACAAACTTTACTCCCCATGTAGATTGTGGTGATAACGTTGTTTTAATTAATGCCGAAAAAATACAATTAACAGGAAATAAGTGGGAAGATAAAAAGTATTTAAAACATACAGGGTACCCAGGTGGTCAATACGCTCTTTCACCTAACCAATTACTAGAGAAAGATGCTACAAGAATATTGACTAACGCAGTTAAAGGAATGTTGCCTAAAAACAAATTGGGTAGAAAAATTTTAAAAAATTTGCATGTTTTTTGTGGTACTGATCACAATAAAGAAGCTCAAAAACCTAAATTAATTGATTTAAAAAATTTTTAAAATATGGATGTAATTCACACAGTTGGAAGAAGAAAGACTTCAGTAGCTAGAGTTTATTTAAAAAAAGGTAAGGGAAACATAACTATCAATAAAAAAGATTTTAAAGATTATTTTCCAACAAATTTATTAAGATACAAGATTGAACAAGCTCAGTCTGTTGTAGACTTAAAGAATAACTTTGATATAAAAGTTAATGTCTATGGAGGAGGCTTAACAGGACAAGCAGAAGCAATAAGGTTGGCTATTGCTAGGGCATTAGTTAAAGATAGTCCAGAAAATAAAGAGAAATTAAAAGCACAAAGTCTTTTAACTAGAGATTCAAGAATGGTTGAAAGAAAAAAACCTGGTCAGAAAAAAGCTAGAAAAAAATTCCAGTTTTCTAAAAGATAATAGTATGAAAAAAGTAGAAATTAATCATTTGTTAGATGCTGGTGTTCATTTTGGACACTTGACTAGCAAGAGACACCCAAACATGAGTCCTTATATATTCATGGAAAAAAATGGGATGCATATAATTGATCTTAATAAAACAAAAGTTAAACTCGATCAAGCCTTATTAGGATTAAAAAAAATTGCTAAGACTGGTAGGAAAATTTTATTTGTTGCTACTAAAAAACAATCAAAGTTTGTTCTAGAGAAGTATATAAAAAATGTTAATATGCCATATATTACTGAAAGGTGGTATGGTGGTATGTTAACTAATTTTGTGACTATAAGAAAAACTGTTAAAAAGCTTGATATAATTGATAGAATGAAAGAGGACGGAACAATTCAAACTCTTTCAAAAAGAGAAAGGTTACAAATGGAAAGAGATAGGGCTAAGTTAGAAAAATATTTAGGAAGTATTTCTGAAATGAATAGATTACCAGCAGCAGTATTTGTAGTCGACATTCTTAGAGAAAAAATTGCTATTCAAGAAGCCTTAAAATTAAATATTAAAACATTTGCGATGGTTGATACTAACTCTAATCCAGATCTAGTTGATTTTCCAATACCATCTAATGATGATGCTTCCAAAAGTATAGATGTTATTTTGTCTTATGTTTTTGGTGCTATTGAAGAGGGATTAAATGATAGAGAAAAAGAATTAAAAGCACAAAAAAAACAATCTGAAAAAAAGGAAGATAAAGAGACGGTTGAAAATGAAATCAAACAAGAAGAAATAGTTGTTCAATCAAATAAAATATCAAAAAAATGACAAAAATAACAGCATCAGAAGTTAACAAATTAAGAAAACAAACTGGAGCAGGCATGATGGATTGTAAAAACGCTCTTGTTGAAGCTAACGGAGACTTTGAGTTAGCAATTGATGTTTTAAGAAAAAAAGGACAAAAAGTTGCATCGAAAAGATCTGACCGATCTGCTTCTGAAGGTGTTGTTTTGTCAGGAGTATCTGAAGACAAAAAGTTTGGAGCAATTGTTTCTGTTAATTGTGAAACAGATTTTGTTGCTAAGAATGAAGATTTTGTTTCTTTTGCTAAAGACGTTTTAAATATTGCTTTGAAGAATAAAGTAAACACAAAAGAAGATTTAGAGTCTTTATCTATAAATGGATCATCTGTTAAAGATAAATTACTTGAAAAAACAGGAGTTATTGGCGAGAAAATAGAAATAGGTTTTTATGATTTTTTAAATTCAGATTATGTTGCGTGTTATATTCATCATGGTAATAGATTAGCTTCTTTAGTTAGTTTAAACATTTTAAACGATGAATATTTCCAGCTTGGAAGAGACTTATGTATGCAAGTTGCTGCAATGAATCCCATGGGATTATCTGAAAAAGATATTTCAAAAGAAATTTTAGATAGAGAGCTAGATATTGCAAAAGAAACAGCTAGAAAAGAAGGAAAGCCTGAGCAAATGATAGAAAAAATTGCCATGGGAAGATTAGGTAAGTTTTTTAAAGAGAACACTTTATTAAAACAGGCATTTATTAAAGACGGAAAGAAATCTATAGAACAGCACGTTAAAGAAATTAACTCTGATTTAAATATACTAGGATTTAGAAGGTTTGGCTTAGGCAGTTGAACTATATTAACTTAGGAAATGTCGTATAAAAGAATTTTATTAAAATTAAGTGGAGAGTCCTTATCGGGAGAAAAGAATTTCGGAATATCTGCATTAAAAATTTCACATTACGTTCGAGGAATAAAAAGACTAATTTCAGAAAATATCGAGCTAGCAATTGTTATAGGTGGTGGTAATATTTTTAGAGGTATTGATGCTAAAGACCAAGGTTTAGATAGTACTCAGGGTGATTATATGGGAATGTTAGCAACTGTTATAAATGGTCTAGCGCTACAAGCTGCTCTTGAGAATGAAAATATTTCAACAAGAGTTTTGTCAGCAATTGAAATTAATAAAATTGTTGAACCTTATATTAGAAGAAGAGCAATTCGTCATTTAGAAAAAGGAAGAGTTGTAATTTTTGTTGCAGGAACAGGAAATCCTTACTTTACTACTGACACAGCTGCTACATTAAGAGCAATTGAAATAAATGCTGATATAATAGCAAAAGGGACGAGGGTTGATGGAGTTTATACTAGTGATCCAGAAAAAGATAAATCAGCTCAAAAAATTGAAAAAATTTCAATTGATGAAGTATATAGTAAAAATCTTTCCGTCATGGATATGACTGCTTTTACTCTATGTAAAGAGAATAAGTTGCCAATTATTGTTTTTAATATTAATGAATTAGATAATTTGTCAAAATTGGCTAAAGGAGAAAAAATTGGTACATTTATTGAGCCTTCTTAATAAATAGAATTATGAACGAAGAAATAGATTTTATTTTTGATTTGATAAAAGAAAAAATGACTAGTTCAATAAGTCATTTAGAATTAGAATTTACCAAAATTAGAGCAGGTAGATCAAATCCATCCATGCTTGATGGTATTATGGTAGATTATTATGGAACTAAGACTGTAATTAGTCAAGTTGGTAATATTGCAACGCCAGATCCAAGAACAATCACTGTACAACCGTGGGAAAAAGATATAATTAATGAAATTAAGAATGCAATTAATTCATCAAATATTGGCTTGAACGCCCAAGATAATGGGGAAATGATTATTATAAATATCCCTGCTTTAACTGAAGAAAGGAGAATTCAATTAGTAAAACAGGTAAAGTCTGAAACTGAAAACGCCAGAGTAGCTATTAGAAACTCTAGAAAGGATGGTAATGATGAATTAAAAAAAATTCATAAATCTGGTTCTATTTCAGATGATTTATTAAAAGATGCTGAAAGTAGTATTCAAAAATTCACTGATCAATTTATTGAAAAGGCTAACAAAATTTCTTCTTTAAAGGAAGAGGAATTAATGAAAGTTTAAAGTTGTTAATTTATGAAAGGAATTGTTTTAGCAGGCGGTGCAGGAACTAGATTGCATCCCCTTACACTTTCAATTAGTAAACAATTGATTCCTGTTTATGATAAACCAATGATTTATTATCCTCTATCGACTTTAATGTCTATTGGAATAAGAGAAATACTAATTATTTCAACTGAAAAGGACATCAAGTTATTTCAAAATTTATTAGGTGATGGTTCTCATTTAGGTTGCGATTTTAAATATAAGACACAATTTAAACCAAATGGGATTGCTGAAGCATTTTTAATCGGAGAAGATTTTATCAATAACTCAAATGTTACACTTATATTAGGAGACAATATATTTTATTCTTCAAATATGATATTTAATTTTAAAAATGATATAGAAGGTGCTCATATTTTCGCATATCATGTAGCAAATCCTGGAAGATATGGAGTTGTACAACTTGATAAAGAAAATAAAATTTTATCAATTGAAGAAAAGCCTAAGGTGCCAAAATCAAATTTCGCAATACCAGGTATGTATTTATTTGACTCTAATGTAGTTGAATATGCAAAGTCTCTTAAGCCTAGTTTAAGAGGAGAGCTTGAAATCACAGATCTTTTGCAAAAATATTTATTTGATAATTCTTTAAAAGTAACCAAGATGGATAAAGGAACCGCCTGGTTAGATACTGGCACTTTTTCTTCACTAATGCAGGCCTCCCAATTTGTTCAGGTTCTTGAAAAAAGACAAGGATTAAAAGTTGGGTGTATTGAAGAAGTAGCTTATAAAATGGGTTACATAAATCAAAATGATTTAAAAAAAATAGGAAAAAATTTCATGAATAGTGGTTATGGAGACTATCTAATATCTTTAATTAATGAGGATGAATAAAATATTGACAGATTATAATTATGAATTAAATAAATTTATAAATGACAAGTTGCCTGACGAAAATATATACAAACCGATCTCTTATATTTTTAATTTAGGAGGAAAAAAAATTCGCCCATTTTTTCTATTATATTCATTTAAAATTTTTGGTGGTAAAGGAAAAAAAATAAATCAGGTTGCATTAGCAATTGAAAGTTTACATAATTTTTCTTTAATCCATGATGACGTAATGGATAAAGCTGAAAAAAGAAGAGGAAAATTAACCGTGCAAAAAAAATGGAACGAAAATTCTGCAATACTTTCTGGGGATGCATTATTAATTATTTGTTTTAAAATATTAAACAGCATAGTATTTGATAAAAAAAAAGAACTTGTTAATGAGTTTATTAATTCTTCTTTAAGAATTTGTGAAGGTCAACAAATTGACTTAGAAATGGAGAGTAAACTTTCTATTTCTATTGATGAGTATTATAGTATGATTAAATTAAAAACAGCTGCGTTATTTGAATTTTGTTTTAAGATTGGTTGTTATTTAGCTGGTGGAAATTTAACTAATCAAAATAAAATGTCGAAAATTGGCTTGAAAATTGGCTTATTATTTCAGATACAAGATGACTTTTTAGATTTTTTTGGTTCAAGTAAAGTTGGAAAAAAAATTGGTCAAGATGTTTTAGAAAATAAAAAAACATATCTTTTTTGTGAATTCATTACTCATGCTAATCCAAAAGAAAAAAAGGAATTTATTTCAAAATATAATTGTAAAAAAATAGATTCAAAAAAAAAAATAAAGTATGTGGCTAAATGTTTTAAAAGTTTAGATATTAAAAATAGAACCTTATTAAAAATAGAAAAAATTAAAAATGAAATAATTAATTTAATTAGTGAATTAAATATTTCTGAAATTAATAAAAAAAAATTTACCAAATATATATTGGAACTTTCAAAAAGAACTAATTAAAAATGTATTTTTATTTAAAATTTTAGGATGGATAAGTTTTCTTTTTTTAATTCTGCACATAGTGCTTTTTTTGAAGAAGTCTATGAATCTTTTTTAGAAGACCCTGATTCTGTCGAGCCATCGTGGAGAAGTTTTTTTCAAGGCTATCAGTTCGGCTTTGAAAATTATAATGCTAAAACCCCTTTTATTTCGCAAGCTATTTCAAAAGAATTTCAAGTAATTAATTTAATTAATGATTATAGAAAAAGAGGCCACTTATTTACAAAAACCAATCCAGTTCGAGAAAGAAGATTATATGAACCAAAATTAGATTTTAAAAATTTTGGTTTAAATAAAAAAGATTTAGAAATAGTTTTTGAAGCTGGTCGTGAAGTGGGCTTAGGTCCATCAAAGTTATCTGATATAATTCATCATTTAAATTTAGTTTACTGTCAATCAATAGGTGTTGAGTATATGTATATTAGAGATCAAAATGAAATTAGTTGGATTAAAAATTTCATTCATAGAAATAATAATCACGCAAATTTTGATAATTCTAAAAAGAAAAAAATTTTAAAAGAATTAAATAACGCTGTAATGTTTGAAAACTTTCTTGCAAGAAAGTATGTTGGACAGAAAAGATTTTCTTTAGAAGGTGCGGAGTCTCTTATCCCTAGTCTCCATCATGGCATTGAGGAGGGTATAAAATTAGGTGTTTCGGAATTTGTATTTGGGATGGCGCATCGCGGTAGATTAAATATTTTAGCAAATATTTTTGGAAAACCTTTTGAAGAAATTTTTAAAGAGTTTGAAGGAGTTGAGTATGTTGATGATGAATTTGATGGGGATGTTAAATATCATATGGGTTATAATTCAGAGCATATAGATGTAAATAAAAAAATTAAATTGACATTAGTTCCAAATCCTTCTCATTTGGAAGCTGTAAATGCGGTTGCAGCTGGGATATGCAGAGCGAAAATAAAGAAAAAATTTAATGGGGATGTAAAAAAAGTTTTTCCAGTTTTAATCCATGGTGATGCAGCCATTTCCGGTCAAGGAGTTGTATATGAGTTTTCGCAAATGTCACAACTTAAAGGATACCAAACTGGCGGAACCTTACACATAGTTATTAATAATCAGGTTGGGTTTACGACTAATTACCTTGATGCCAGGTCTAGCACTTATTGTACGGATGTTGCAAAAATCACACATTCTCCAGTATTGCATGTAAATGGCGATGATGTTGAGGCTCTTCTACATGCAATATCTTTTGCAATCAATTATCGTCAAACCTTTCATAAAGATGTTTTTATTGACCTACTATGTTACAGAAAATATGGTCATAATGAGGGAGATGAGCCTAGATTTACACAACCAAAATTATATAGTATCATTGAAAAACATCCTAATCCTTATGAGATCTATAATCAACATTTAATTTCAATAAATCAAAGTACTAATGATTTTTCAAAAAAAATTCAAGATAGTTTTAAAAGTATTTTAGAAGAAAAATTACTTATTGCTAAAAGAAATAAAAAAACAAAAATAGAGTCTATTTTTAAAAATGAATGGAAATTGTTCCCTAAAGCTAAATCAGTGGATTTTTTAAATTCAGTTGACACAAAGATTGATAAAGAAAAGTTATTTAAAATAGGTGGGCAAATTTTTAAATTACCAGAAAACCACAATTATCATAGGAAAACAAACAGATTATTTGATGAAAGATTAAATATGCTTTTAAAGAATAAAAAAGTTGATTGGGGAATGGCTGAGCTACTTGCTTATGGATCTTTGATAAGTGAAGGGTTTGATATTAGAATTTCAGGTCAAGATGTAGAGAGAGGAACTTTTTCACATAGGCATGCTATTGTAAAAACAATTAATAGTGAAACTCAAATAAACATTCTAGATTCAATAAGTAAAAAAAGTGGATCTTTTAAAATATATAATTCTTTTTTATCTGAATATGCAGTACTTGGTTTTGACTATGGTTGCTCCCTAGTAGATCCAAATCAACTAGTAATTTGGGAAGCCCAATTTGGTGATTTTAGTAATGGTGCACAAATTGTTTTAGATCAATATATATCATCTGCTGAAGAAAAATGGAATTTACAAAGTGGTTTGATGTTGTACTTACCTCACGGTTATGAGGGGCAGGGTCCCGAGCACTCTAGTGCCCGGATGGAGAGATATTTACAGTTATGCGCGCAGTATAATATGCAAATAATAAATTGCACAACCCCTTCCAATTTATTTCATATGTTAAGAAGGCAGATGTATAGAAATTTCAAAAAACCTTTAATTTTATTTTCACCAAAAAGTTTGTTAAGACACCCAAGTTGTGTTTCCCCCTCCGATGAATTAATTAAAAATTCATTTAAAGAAATCATTGATGATAATGAAAATACATCATCTGTTAAAAAATTGGTATTTATGTCAGGAAAAATTTATTATGATTTAATTAAAAAGAAAAAAGAATTAAATAATAATGATGTTTGTTTAATTAGGTTAGAACAATTATATCCGTTTCCTAAAAGAAAAATAGATGCAGTTTTGAAAAAATATAATAAAGCAAAATATTATATTTGGGTGCAGGAAGAACCAGAAAATATGGGAGCTTGGTCTTTTATTTTGCAAAATTTTAGAAAAGATTATAATATTAAATTAGTTTCAAGAAAGCCAGCTGCTTCACCTGCTAGTGGATCTTCAAAAGCATATGATAAAAGACAAGATTTAATTTTAAAAACAGTGTTTGATTAAAATATATTAATATGATTGAAATAAAAGTGCCTAGTCCTGGTGAATCAATTACAGAAGTAGAAATTGCAAATTGGTTAGTTGAGTCGGGAGATTATGTAGAAAAAGATCAAGAAATATGTGAGATTGACTCTGATAAAGCTACTTTGACCATTAATGCAGAAGAATCTGGTGAAATCAATATACTAGTTAATTCAAGTGAGATGGTGCCTGTAGGCTCAATAATTTGCACAATTGATGATTCAAAAAAATCTGATAATTCAACTAAAAATTCAGATACTGTTTCTAAAATTGAAAAAGAAGTTCCTTTAAAAATAAATAAAGAAACTATAAAAAATGAACCATCTCCTGCAGCAAAAAAAATGATGAGAGAGTCAGATATTGTTAATGTTACCGGAACAGGAAAAGACGGCAGAATAACTAAACAAGATGTAATTAAGTCAAAAGCAGCTATGGGGGTTGGTCCTGGTAAAAGAGGATCTAATAGAAAAAATTTAAGTTCACTTAGAAGAAAATTAGCTAGTAGATTAGTTAGTGTTAAAAATGAAACTGCAATGCTAACTACATTTAATGAAGTTGACATGACTGAGGTTAATAAAATAAGAAAAAATTATAAGGAAAAATTTCAAAAAAAATATGGAGTAAAATTGGGCTTTATGTCTTTTTTTACAAAAGCTGTCGTAAAAGCACTACAAGAATTCCCTGATGTTAATTCAATGATTGATGGCGATGAGATTGTTCATTATAATTATCAAGATATTTCAATAGCTGTAAGTACGCCTAAGGGTTTAATGGCTCCAGTAGTTAGAAACGCAGAGGATTTAGATTTCTTTGGAGTAGAAAATGAGATTTCTAGACTGGCAGCAAAAGCAAGAGACGGAAAAATTTCAATTGATGATATGCTTGGAGGTACATTTACAATTACTAATGGCGGAGTTTTTGGATCAATGTTATCAACGCCAATTATTAATCCTCCTCAATCTGCAATTTTAGGTATGCATAATATTGTAGAAAGACCTGTGGTAGTTAATGGAAAAATAGTTTCTAGGCCAATTATGTATATAGCTTTATCCTATGATCATCGCATAATTGATGGTAAAGAATCTGTGGGATTTTTAGTGTCAGTGAAAGATAGTTTGGAAAATCCTAAAGAAAATTTATTTTCAGGAAATATTGAGTCAGCATTATTTAAAAAAGAAAAAAACCCTTTAAGTTACAGGTCTAATTATAAACATAAACTATAAGTCTTAAAATAAAAAAGCCAAGAATTGAGAATCTTGGCTTTTTTATTATCTACTAATTTAACCGGGAGGTTTTAATAGTAGACTATTTATACCCCATTTTGTACTATATAGTAGACAAATACCGTGCCAAACTAATTTTATTTTAAATTAAATGTAGTTATTGTGTCATATTTAGATGAGGATCCATACCAAATTCCAGTACCTCCATTTATATTACTTTGAACATTTGATGGTGTTCCAAAAATTCCTGGACTATTATTATTTATCATAGATGCCCAAAAATTCCAACTATTAATATCTAAGTAAGATCTTTTAATTATAACTTGTTGATTAGGTGATACATTCCAAAACCCAATTGTAGGGCCACTATATCCATCAATTTCTTCTTCTTCCCAATCTACTTGCCCCCAGTTTTCCCACCAAGCCGGGGCACCATTATTTATTGGAAAAGTAAATGTCAATCCATTAGTATATTCATCAGTGTAGTTCCCCCCGTTATCCAATACTCTTTTAAAAAATGGCGCATTATTTTCTGAATCATTTGGAAACAAATTTTGTTGTGGATATTCGGAATTGATTGTTTTAGTTAATATACTAAGGCAATTTCCAATTGTATCTGGATCAGTATAAGTAGCTAGAAAGTAGCAATATGTTGAATCAGTTTGTCTATAAACAAATTCAGGTTCAAAAACAGTATTTGGTGCCCTGGGAATGGTAGTTGAAGAAATTAAAGTATCTTTTTCATATATAATTTTTAAGTTATATGTGTATCCCTCTTTTCCTTTAATTGTTGCTCCTCCGTAATTATAAAACCAAGTATCTGTAGGAATTATGGGAATCAAATTTGTATTTGTTAGGGACGAGATTGATTCTGTTGTATTAGAATTTACTTCTTCTAAAATTATAATAGCATCATTAATTAAATTTTCTTGTAAGTCAGAAATACTACCGTTAAAACTAAATGGGTTGACACTTTTACTTAATAGAATTTTTGCAATTGAATCCTTTTCAATCAAGCCATTAACAACTATATCATTAATATTTACTGGGATATCAAATGTTACTTCTTTAGTACATGAAATAATTAATATACATATTAAAAATATTTTTTTCATAGTTAAAATTTAAAGTTCCAAGAAATGGATGGAATAATTGGAAAAAGAGAAACTTGCTTTGCAGTTAATCCAAAATTATCATCATTTACATCAAAATATATGAAATATGGATTTTGTCTGTTATAAACATTATATATAGAAAAGGACCAACTAGATTGATAATTTCCTTTTTTCTTTCCATCTAAAGTCAACGCAATGTCTAATCTGTGATATGGTTCCATTCTATGACTATTCCTTTCACCCCATTCTAATATTAGATCACCGTCAATTAAAAATGCACTTTCAGGTAATGTTAATGTATTTCCAGTTGCATAAACAAAAACAGTTGAAAAATTCAATCGCTTTGAAATTTGATAATTTCCTACAATTGATAAATCATGAGTCCTGTCATATTTGGAATAAAATTCTAAACCTTTATTTAATTCATTAAATTTTCTAGTTGTTTTTGACCATGTATATCCAATCCATCCACTTAGATTACCAATATTTTTAGAAAAAAATAATTCAAATCCATAGGATTGACCGTTCCCACTAACTAAATTATTATCAACGTTATCTGTTCCAATACTTGTTCCGGGAATGTAATTTTCTTGATACTCAATTAAATTTTCCATGTTTTTATAATATCCTTCAAGAGAAAATTCATATTTATTATTATCAAAGTTTCTATAGTAACCAATAGAGTATTGCCTGCCAATCAGGGGTTTAATAATTGAAGAGCTTGGAATCCATACATCTGTTGGTAGTGAAGATGATGACAGTGAAGTTAAATGTATATATTGGTAGTTTTGATTAAATCCAAATTTTAGTGATGATTTTTCATTAATTAAATATCTTGTCGAAAATCTAGGTTCGAAACCATAATATGTTTTAATAGGCTCCCATGATTTATAATTAATTGTAGAATCAGTTGATAAAGCACCTAGGTTATTACTTCCATCTTTGAGGAATCTCTCAAAAGGACCAAAATGTGTGAAGGTAGATAGTCTTATTCCTGCATTAATTAGAATTTTTTCATTAAGGTTAAATTCATCATTTACATAAATTGCTCCTTCATGAGCATAGTATCTGATGTCATTTGTTGAAATATCTAAGCTGTCAAGTGAGGCATCAAAATTTGATGGCGAAAATATATGATATGTATTATTAATTCCAAATTTTAATGTGTGCCTTGGATTTAAATAGTAGTTAAAATCCTGTTTGAAATTCCAGTCACGAATTCCCGAGTATAATCTTGATTGATATAAGTTATTACCTTCTACATTTTGTGTTGCACTAAATTCAAATTTATAATTACTGAAAATAAGTGAAGAATTCATAAATAATTTATTTGAAAAAACATGATTCCACCTGATTGATCCAGTTGAGTTTCCCCAAGGAATTTTCATATTAAAACCCCAGTCTGGACTATTAAAGGTAAATACGTCTTTACCAAAATAACCACTAATAAAAATTTGATCTTTATTAGAAAACCTATAATTAAATTTAGAGGTTAGGTCATAAAAAAAATAACCATTACCTGCGTATTCTGTTGTATCTAAATAAGGCTTTGTAAGAATATCTATATATGTTCTTCTAGCTGAAATAATAAAGGAAGATGTGTCTTTTTTTATTGGTCCTTCGAGAGTTAATTTAGATGATATTAAGCCAATACCTCCTCTGCCTGAAAATCTTTTTTTGTTTCCATCTTTCATATTAATATCTAAAACTGAAGATAATCTGCCACCATAGTTTGCAGGCATACTTCCTTTAATTAAGTTAATATCATTAATTGCATCGCTATTAAAAACCGAAAAGAATCCAAATAAATGAGATGCATTATAGATCGTACCTTCATCAAGTAAAATCAGATTTTGATCAGGGCCCCCTCCTCTAACATAAAAACCAGAACTTCCCTCACTTCCTGATTGAACACCAGGTAAAAGTTGTAAAGTTTTTAATATATCTTTTTCACCCATTAATACTGGTAGTTTTTCAAGTTTTTTGACTTCTAATTCTACGTTTCCCAAATCGGAACTTTTGATATTGTAATCTTCTTTTTTTGTACTGATTATAACTTCATCAATTTGAAAAGATGAGGGAGAAAGTTTAAATTTTTCAGATTTATCTGTATTTATTATGATTTCCCTATTTATGTTATCGTATCCGATATATGAACAAATAATTGTATACTCTCCTTTAGGAATAGTTAAGGAAAAAAAACCATAATTGTTAGTTGAACAACCAATATTTAATTCTTTAATCAGAACGTTTGCTCCAATAAGACTTTCACCTGTGTCTAAATCCTCTAAATAACCACTTAGTGAAACATTTTGACTAAATGACATTAATGAAAAAAAAATAAAAAACACAATGTTATATTTCATTTTGCAAATTTAAAAATTATATTTTTTGCTAAGTCTATTGTGTTAATTTTTTTGTTTACGTAAATATTTAATTTGTTATTTTTTTCTTTTAAATAAAAAAAATCTGGGTTGTTGTTTATAACGTTTAATATTTTCTCAAATTTTCTAGATTTATAAAATTTTTTTTCTTCCTTATTTGGAAGCATAATTATCATTTTTTCGTTTTTAATTATTAGCTTATTTATTCCAACTGCTTCAGCATCCCACTTTAACTTTATTGATTCAATTAAATTATTTAGTTGGATTGGAATTTTTCCGAAACGATCAATGAGTTCTTTAATTTTTATATTTAATTTTTCTTCACTTTTAAATTCACTTAATTTTTTATATGTATAAAGTCTCTCATTTACATTCTCAATATAGCTTGATGGAATAATAAGCTCAAGATCTGAGTCTATATTACAATCTGATTTTTTTAATATGGAACTTGTTTCGTTATGCTTATTATGGTTTTCTATTTTTAATTCTTGTACAGTGTCTTCAAGTATTTTTTGATATGTGTGAAATCCAACATCGTTAATAAATCCTGATTGCTCAGCTCCTAACACGTCTCCAGCTCCTCTAATTTCTAGATCTTTCATAGCAATATTAAATCCGTCTCCAAGATTAGAAAATTTATCAATAGCAGTTAGTCTATCAAAAGCATCCTTTGATAGTTGATCTAAGGGTGGGCTTATTAAGTAGCAAAATGATTGTTGGTTAGATCTTCCGACCCTTCCTCTTATTTGGTGTAAATCACTTAATCCAAATTGGTGCGCATTATTAATAATAATTGTATTAGCGTTAGGTATATCTACTCCATTTCCAACAATTGTAGTTGATAGAAGTACATCAAATTCTCCATGAATAAAATCTAAGATAACTCGTTCAAGAGCTGTTCCTTTCATTTTTCCATGACCTATTCTAATCTTCAATTCAGGCATTAATTGTTTAATTATGAACTCGATCTCTTCAATATTTTCGATCCGATTATGAATAAAAAAAACTTGCCCTCCTCTACTAATTTCATGTTGAATTTTGTTACATATTTTTTTTATATCAAAGCCTATAATTTCTGTTTCAATCGGATTTCTATTTTTCGGAGGGGTCGCTAGTATTGAAAAGTCTCTTGCGCCCATAAGTGAAAGTTGTAATGTTCTAGGAATTGGTGTAGCTGTCATAGTAAGCGTATCTATTGTTTTTTTGTAATTTCTTATTTTCTCTTTAGTTCCAACTCCAAATTTTTGCTCTTCATCAATTATGAATAGGCCTAAGTCTTTAAAAAAAACATCTTCACTAACTAATCTATGAGTTCCAATAATAATATCAGTTTTCCCCGATTTTAAATTTTTTAATGAGTTTGAGATTTGTGTTTTATTTTTAAATCTATTCAGATAATCAATATTACATGGGAAATTTTTTAATCTATCTGAAAATGTTTTTTGATGCTGTAAAGCTAAAACTGTTGTTGGAACAAGGACTGCTACTTGTTTATTATCAGCTACTGCTTTGAAAGCTGCTCTTATTGCAATTTCAGTTTTTCCAAAACCAACATCACCACAAATTAATCTATCCATAGGATAATTTTTTTCCATATCGATCTTTAAATTTTTAGTAGCTTCCGATTGATCTTTAGTGTCCTCAAATAAAAAAGAAGACTCAAGTTCATTTTGTAAATATGAATCCTTAGAGAATGGAAATCCTTTAGTATTTTTTCTAATTGCATATAATTCAACAAGATCAAATGCTAAAGTTTTTATTCTTTTTTTAACTTTTTGTTTTAATAGTTTCCATGCTGGATTTCCTAATTGATTTATTTTTGGGTTTTTTTCTTCATTCTTTGATTTATATTTTGATACCTTTTGAATTGAGTGCACGCTTACGTAAAGAACACCATCATTTTTATATTTTATTTTTAAAACATCTTGTTTTGTGTTATTTTTTTTAATTGTATGCAATCCATCAAACATTCCTATTCCATGATCATAATGTGTAACATAATCTCCTCTTTTAAGCTCAGTTAATTGTTTTAAAGTCAATGTGTCTGTTTTTTTGAAGTACAACGCATCACTTTTTTTATAAAATCTTTTAAAAATTTCATGGTCAGTATATATTGCAATATTTGAATCAAAATCTGCAAATCCTTTACTTATATTAATATTACAACAAAAGTAATCTTGGTTAATTTTAAGTTTATTAAATATATTACTGAATCTTTTTTGTTGTAAATCTGAGTTTGTAGTAATTATCGTTTTTAAACCTAAAGACATATTTTTAATTATATTCTCTTCAAGTATGTTTAGATCTTTATTAAATGATGGTTGCTCATTGGATTTTAAAATAATTTGATTTTTTAGTTTATTTTTTCTTGATTTTGAAAAATTAACTGTGTGAAAATCTTTTAATTTTAATTTCAAAGGTTCGTTTAATTCTGCAAGAAAACTAGTTTTTTCCTCAATCAAAATAATTGTATTTTCCTTTAAGTGAGAAAAGATATATGAGCTTGATTCAATTAAATTTTCATCTTCAATATTAGGCACAATTTCTATTTCGGTCACTTTTGAAATTGATAGTTGAGTTTCAACATCAAAAATTGTAATTGATTCAATCAAATCGTTTGATAAGACTATTCGATATGGCTTATTATTTGAAAATGAGAAAACATCAATAATATATCCTCTTATCGAAAATTCCCCAGGGGATGTAACAAATTCTACACTTTCAAAATTATTTTGATATAAACTTTCAATAAATTCTTCTGTATTGATTTTAAAACCAATATTTAAATTTAAAACTCGATTTTTGAATTTTTTATTGTCAGGAATTTTTTGCTCTATTGCATTTTTATAAGAAACTAAAGTATTTCTATTCTTTGAATTGATTTCATAAAGCGTTTTTGTGTTTTGAGAAATTTCTTTATCAGAGTTATTTTTATTTAATAAAAATAATGATGCCATTTTAGTACTTAAATTTTCAAAATCATTTTTAAAAAGTAATGCAGTCTCTTTATTTTGAAAAATATAAAATTGATCTATTTGATTTGTTTGATCAATACTAGATGCGATAAAAGAAAGTTGCGATCCAGATAATCCATTTATATTTCTTATATTTTTTAGATTATTTGTTAAGTCTTTAATTAATGAAGATGATGTGTATAACGATAAAAGTTCTCCTCTATTCATCTTTATAAAAATTCAGTAACTTATCTACCATTTTTATTGATCCAACAATAAAAGCAGTTCTTTCATGAATAGTTTTTGGTTTTTTTTCAAGAATATTTTTTGCCCCATCAGAACTTTTTGCGTTAGCATATTTGGCAATTAGAGCAATAGGATTGCATTCATAAATTAGTCTTAATTGACCATTTGGTTTATCAGAAGTTTTAGGATATATAAAAATACCACCCTTCATCATATTTCTATGAAAATCAGCAACTAGAGAACCTATAAACCTTCCAGTATGTGTACGTTTTCCGTTATTATTAAGTTCTTTACAATAATTTACATATTGTTTTATCTCCTTTTCTACTGATCCAATATTTCCTTCATTAATAGAGAAAATATTTCCATTTTCTGGAATATTTATATTAGGGTATGTTAAGTAAAAGTCCTTTTTTTCTAGATTTAATGTAAAGCCATGAACTTTATTATTTATAGCTATTACAAAAATTGTTGCTGTGCCATACAAAATGTATACTGCACATTCTTGATGCTTGCCTTTTTTTAAGAAGTCTTCTTCCGTTGCGGAAGAACTAGAATTATTTTTTTTAAAAATTGAAAAAATACTTCCTACAGGAATATTTACACTAATATTTGAAGATCCGTCTAGTGGATCCATAGCAATTAAATAATTTCCTTTCTTATTTCCTTGAATTATATTTTCATTTTCTTCAGAAAGAATTCCATTAATTGATTTATTTTTTTGAAATAAATCTAATAGTATATTATTTGATATTATATCTAATTTCTGAACATTTTCTTCTTGTATATTTTTAAGACCACTTGAAGCCAAATCATTTGGACTTCCATTTAATAGAATATTATTAATTAAAATAGATCCATTTTTAATATCATTTAAAATATTAAAAATCGGACTGTGATTTAATTTTTCACTTTCAAAAAATTGATTAAAACTTAACATTTATAATTTAATATAATCCCTCGGTAGTTAAACTTAATCCTACTGTAAAAATATCGTACTCAGCTCTGGTGTAATTAGCATGAATATTAAAAATTAAAATTTTCATTCTAATACCGAGATCGGCTTTAAGTCCATTAATATTCCCAAAGCTAAAATCCAAAGGATCAATTAAGTTTTGATCAACTTGATTTTCAGTATTGTAATTACCTAATAGCTCTAGTCGACTATTAGAAAAATGATAACCTATTCCTGAATATAAAGTAATAAAACTTAACTTTTTACTCAGTGCAAGATATTGATTTAATCCGCGAACTTTAAAATCTAAGCTTCTATTTCCGTCAAAGTTAAAAGAACTAGATAGCTTTGAGTATGAAATTAAATATGAAAGATCAATAGGAATTTTATCAGCTATAGGTATCCATTGAAGCAAATCGTGTTTAAAACCAATTCCCCAATAACCGATCTCCATTTTTCCAAAATCTAATTTAAATGGAGATAAACGAAATAAGATATCAGTTTTTTTTGGTCCACCTATACTTCCTTGAAAATATGGAATAGGGACATAACTTAAATCAATTCCACCTGGAGCATTGAATTTATAGAAGGCTTGCCCATCTGAGTTAGTAACATTTATTTGAGAATTAGTGTTTTTGTCTCCAAAAAATGTAGGGATATTTTGATTACCATCAATTGTAAAATTTTCGAAATCATTTTCTGGGCTATAACTTTGTGCATTGCTAGGTATTGATATTATATGTAAACCAGCAGTGATATCAAAACCACCAAGATTATGTGGCTTAGCTGTGTTGTACCAACCACCGTTCAGGCCAAATCCAATGGCAGATCCAAATGGTGACATATAGCCTTCAAGCATAATTTCACTATCATGAATAGATTGTTGAACTACATCATTAAGAAAATTATCGAAATTGTTTTGCGATAAGACAAAATTTTGAAATAAAATTGAAAGGATTAGTATTTTTTTTACCATGATTATTTTTTTTAATAAAATTACTTAATACTTTTTAAATGAGATAATATTTTTTTTGTTAAAATTTGGCACATTAATTTATTTGACTCAAAACTCCACCCAGCTATGTGAGGGGTCATAATAACATTAGAAGATTTTTTTAGAAAATCAATGTATTTATTATTGGTGATATTTAAATTTTCAAAACTTTTATTTTCAAATTCTAGGACATCTAATCCAGCGCCAATAATTTTCCCAGATTTAAGATTTTTGACTAGATCTTTTGTATTTACAATCCCCCCCCTGGATGTATTTAAAAAAAATATTTTTTTAGAAAATTCATTAATAAATGAGTTATTAATTAAGTATTTTGTTTCATTATTTAAAGGTATATGTATGCTTAAAATATCTGCTTGTTTAAATATATCAACCATAGAACATTCCTTAACATATTTGGCTTGAAAATTAGTTTTGTATTTATCATAAGCAAGTATTTTGCATTTGAATCCAATTAATTTTTCTGCAAAAGATCCACCTGCGTTCCCATAACCAATTATGCCAATTGTTTTTTTTGAAAGCTCAATTCCTCTATTTTTTTCTCTTATCCATTTTCCATTTATAATTTCTTGATTTGAATTTTGAATGTTGTTCATTATTGATAGTAAAAGACCAAGGGTATGTTCTCCAACCGCATTACTATTTCCATTGGGTGCGTTTAAGCATTTGATGTTATTTTTTTTTGCTTCACTAACATCTATATTCTCCATCCCTGAGCCAAATCTTGCAATGAATTTTAATTTTTTTGCTTTTTCTATAAATTGTTTATCAATTTTGAATCTACTTCTTATTATTATTCCATCATACTTGTGTATAATTTGTTCAATTTTTTCTTTTTTTTCTACGAAATTATCAATGCAAATTAAACCTTCACGTATTAAGTTTTTTTTTAATTCCGGAAATATTTTATCTAAAAAAAGTATTTTCATTATTTAAACATGAATTCAGAAATTACAAAATAAATTAATAAACCAACAACATCATTCATAGTGGTTATAAATGGTCCAGTGGCTAGAGCTGGGTCAATTTTAAATTTGTTTAGTAAAAGAGGGATAAATGTTCCAAAAATAGCTGCATAAATCATAACAATAACTAAAGATATTGAAAGAGTAATTGAAAATTTAGTTTCACTTAAACCGTAATTTAAGTAACAAAATATGAAGATTATTATTCCGCAAATCAAACCATTAAGCGCAGAAATAATTAGTTCTTTTATAAATTTATTTACCCATTTATCTTTCAAATTATTACTCGCAATGTCTTGAACAACAATTGCTGCTGATTGTACCCCAATGTTCCCAGCCATTGCTGCTATTAATGGAATAAAAGCAAGTTGTAACGAATCTTTTGGTTCCAAAAAAACATGTATTATTTTAGATCCAATTATTCCGCCAATTAATCCGATAATTAACCATGGTATTCTTGCTTTTATAAGTCTAATAATATTATCATTTGCATCTACATTTTTTGTAATCCCGGAAGCCATTTGGTAATCTTTTTCAGCTTCTTCTTTCATTACATCAAAAATATCATCTATAGTTATTCTACCAACTAATTTTCCGCTTTTATTAGTCACTGGTAAAACAATTAAGTCGTATTTGTTCATTATTCTGACCACGTCTTCATCTTTAGTGTTTGTAGAAACGGAAATAATATTTTTATTGTATATTTTATCAATAAATGTTTTTTCTGGACTGATTAATAATTTTTTTAAAGAAACAGTTCCAAGAAGTTTTTCAAATTTATCTACTACATATATTGTGTAAACTTTTTCAATATTTTCAGCTTGTTTTCGCATTTCTCCCAAGCATCTAATAACGCTCCATTTTTTATTTACTTTAATTAACTCTTTTCCCATTAAAGCTCCAGCGGAATTGTTTGAATATGATAATAAATCCTCAATACTATCTACATATTTTTGATTTTTAATTTGTGATAATACTTCTTTTTGCATTGGATCTGACATTTCTTGAATTAAATCTACCGCGTCATCACTTTCAAGATTTTCAATTAAATTTTTAGCAATTTTTTTTGTTGATAAACTCAACAATATTTTTTCTTTGAGTTCATCGTCAAGTTCGATAAATATTTCCGGAGATTTTTTCTTTAATAGTTCAAACAGATATTTTCCATCCTCTAAGTCTATTTTTGATATTATTTCAGCAATATCTTGCGGATATTTATCTTCTAAAATAGATTTGATTTCTATCTCTTTTTTTTCTTTAATTAAAAATTTAATTTTTTCAATAAATATTTCGGTTATTTGAAAATTCATTATTTAGAAATATTATTAGTTAAAAGTATAAAATCAGAAACACTTAGTTGTTCTGGTCTCTTTTCCATCAATTTAGTTAATTTAGAATTTTGTTTTATTTCAAATATTTTCAAATTATTTTTTATTTTTTTTCTCCTTTGGTTAAAACTTGTTTTTACTAAATGAACAAATTGATTTTCATCACAATTTAGTTTTTTTACACTGTTTCTCTCTAATTTTATTACCGATGATTCCACTTTAGGGGGGGGAGAAAAATTTTCTTTCTCAACATTAATTATTATT
>MDSV01085576.1_pt1 | contig 39009 bp, 41 predicted proteins | sample 810851 | NCBI WGS metagenome assembly MDSV01 (sample SAMN05326640, study PRJNA326480) | marine metagenome | isolation source: seawater | place: Atlantic Ocean: North East | collected 2012 | reverse complement strand
TTTAATAAAGCTTGTTTAATATTCATATTTTCCAACAAGGGAACATGCTTATATGCAGCAGCATGATAAACAATACTAGGTTTATAAATTTTAAGAATTTTATCAGTATGATATTTATTTTTTATATCACCAAGCAAATAAATAAATTTAGATTTTGTTTTAATTTTTGATAGTGACTGTTCAAGCTGATATAGTGCAACTTCAGATATATCAAAACAAATAATAGTTTTAGGTTTAAATTGTGTAATTTGTCTGCATAATTCAGATCCAATCGAACCTCCAGCACCAGTCAAAAGAATTATTTTATTACTAATATCTTGATTTAATTGTTTTGTACTAAGATTGATGAGCTCTCTTCCAAGAATATCAACAACATCTACACTTCTAAGGCGTGAAAAAGTTAATTCACCACTTACTAATTCTTCAACTGAGGGTGCAACTAGAACTTTTAAATTTAACCTTTCAGCTAATTCTAAAGTTTTTTTTCTTCCCTTTTTGTTAGAAAGCGGAATAGTTAAAATAATTTGTTTAATATTAAATTGATTAGTAATACTTTCCATTGACTCTAACCCACCTAATATTTTAATATCGTTAATACTCCTTCCATGTAATGAGTTATCACTATCAATAAAACCAACTATATTGAATTTTTGATTTGAAGATAGCTCACTTGAGAGAGCTTTGCCAGATGATCCTGCACCTACTATAATTATCGATTCACCTTGCTTATGATTAAGAAAATTTCCCTCTTTATAAAATCTATAAACAAATCGACTTGTGCCTAGAGAGAATACCAATAATATTGGAAATAAAAGTATTATGGATCTTGGTATTCCAAAAAAAATATTAGTTAATATAATTAAAACAAAGGCAAAAATAGCACTTAAGATAATTCTTTTTAAATCCGATAGGCTAGCAAATCTCCAAAGACTTTTATAAAGACCAATATAAACAAAAAATAATGATTGAGAAATAACTATATATGGAAGAATTTTCCATATTTGTAAGAAATAGCGATCAGGAATATCAAAGTTAAATCTAATGAAATAAGCTGCAAATAACGAAACAAAAACACCTAAAATATCATGAATATATGCAAGAACTAACTTTGGATGATTTATTAATTTGAACATAATTTATTGCATTTAATGAGAAATATTATTTTTTTGAATAAGTGTAGGGATAGTAAAGCATAGAATTTTAATATCAAGAAAAATTGTCCTTTTATTCATATATTCTTTATCAAGCATTACTTTTTCATTTATAGATAGCTTGTCTCGACCGTTAATTTGTGCCCATCCTGTTATACCAGGAACCAAACTATCAATACCATACTTTTTTCTGAGTCTTATTAAGTCATATTGATTAAATAAAGCTGGACGGGGTCCAACAAAACTCATATCCCCTTTTAGAACAGAAAAAAGCTGTGGAAGCTCATCTAAACTACTTAAACGTAAGAAACCACCAATTGATGATAAATATGAATCTGGATCTTTTAAGAGATGACTAGCTACTGTAGGAGTATTTGTCACCATTGATCTAAATTTTGGCATTTTAAAAATTTTATTATTCTTGCCAATACGTTCAGACCAGTAAATTACAGGGCCTCTTGAGCTTGCAATTACTAAAACTGCTATCAATAAAAGTGGGATTAACAAAATCGCAATTAGAAAAATTGCTAATATAAGGTCAAATGTTCTTTTCATTCTCATTAATCTTACAAAGCTGTTCATTCATGGTTGTTTTAGGTTTCCAATTTAATAAGTCTCTTGCCTTACCACTATCAATAGTAAGTGAAGAAACCAACCGAATAATATCATCCTCTTTACCAAGTATTTTTGCCACAAAAACCATAAAACTTACAGGAATAGGAAGAAGTATTACCTTTTTATCAAATGCTTTAGCAATATTTTTTAAAAGCTGAGTTGTGGAAAGGTTGTCATTATCTGAAATAAGAAAAATTTCATTAGCAGATTTTGGATGTAAGCAACAAACATAAATAAAGCTTATTAAATTATCAATACCTATTAATGATCTAGAATTATTTACAGCACCTAATGGTAAGGGAAGTAGAAATTTAGAATTTGCCCATCGAATTAACCTACCAAAATTTCCTGGAGCATTTCTGCCATAAACTAAAGGTGAGCGAATAATAATAAAATCTAAACTGCTGTTTTGAGCTATTTTTGACAAACCCTGCTCGGCTTCAAATTTGCTTATTGCATATGGTTCTTGTGGATTAGGTATATCAGTTTCTGAGAATGATTGATTAGTTTGATTGCCATTCACCCCAATTGAGCTAAGAAATAGGAATCTTTTAACTTTTGCCGCTACAGCCTGGTTCGCTAAATGAAGTGTCAATTTAGTATTAATATTCCGGAATTGATCTAATAATAGTGATTTTCTCTTATCGATTACGTGTGCCTTACCTGCCAAATGAATCACACAATCTACCTTTTCAAGGCTCGCGGAAAAATCAGGATAACTTTCAAAATCTCCAACCACAAACTGTTTTATTTTATCGGAGAATAAATTAGTTTTCTTACGAACTGCAATTGATATATTAAACTTATTTTGCAAAAGTTCTGCAACTAAAGCCCTTCCAATAAAGCCTGTAGCACCTGTCACCAAAACTCTCATTAATATATTTGAAAAATAATCATAAATAATAAAATTATTGCATCTCTTGGCCTGCGTCTCAAATTCCAAAAATTTTTGATCAAAAAAGATTTTTTAAAAATTAAATCTTTTTCTGAGACTCTATTTAAAAGATCAGAAATTTTTTTTATCTCCTTTCGATACCATTTCGTTCTAACTTTTAAAAAACGATTTAAGTATGCCTTTATTCCAAAATTCAATCCAAAAAGATTATTATCATGCTGACGATAATACATTAAGGGTTTACTATCTATTTTCCACCTCATTCCTTGAGAGCGACAAAAGGCATATATCATCCAATCATGTAATTCTATTAGATTAACATTCCTCCAGTTTTGGTTAAGGAATTTTTTAAATTTTTGTACTGAATGCTGTTTCAATACGTATGTACATCCAGGCCCTGCCGCTTCAAAAAAATAATCATATTTCTTTTGGGGAAAAGATTTTTTTACTAATCTCTCTCGTCCATCGCTCCAAAAAGCAATAACATCACTAGAATACGCATCTAAATCGTCTTTTTTTATAGTTTTAATTGCGTGACTTAATTTATCAATATCCCAAATATCATCTTGATCTGAGAAGGCAATATAATCATAATATGAAAAATCAACATCACGTATCAAACGAAAGAAGTTTTTTGCCGCCCCTCCAAACTTCTCTCCATAAGGAAGCAAATTAATATTATTATTTTTTCGTGCGAAATTCTTACACCACTCAAACGTATTATCAGTTGACCGATCTATGCTAATAAATATTTTGATTGAAACGTCCCTTTGAGACAAGATAGATATAACTTGCTCTTCAATCCAACAAATTCCATTGTGAGCGGATAATAGAACGGCAATTGATGGGTTCTTATTTATCACTAAAAAAATTGCTAATATTTTTTTTTAAAAATTTCATATATGTTAAAACCTATAAAGCCATCTTTATATTCAAAAATACTGTATTAAAAACAAATGCAATTAATGTTAAAAGAAGCAAATGCTTCTTAGAATATTTTAGAGTAAACAAGGCAACTATTGGTGGAATTAAAAATAAATAATATCTAAAATGTGACAATTGTGGAATTAAAGATGAAAAGATTAAGAATGTCGACAAGCCAATAAATATAGTGCTTATATGCTCATTAAACTCAAAAGGTATTCTTTTATTAATAAATGAATTAAATAATAAAAATAACATGTATACATAAAAAAATACTGTTGGATAAAAAGACATGCTACCACTCAATATCATAAATGATGTTAAAAAAACAATTATTTGATTGAAATGATTTGGATCTAAATTATTAGCGTAAACCATAAGATTGTGAAGATCATTTAGCTTTATAAAATCTAATAAAAGATTAAAATTAAAAATTGAGACAAAATATATAATTAAAGAAATAACAAATAATAAAATTGATAATTTTTTCATCTTAATAAGGTTTTCCTTACAAATAGCCATAATGGAAAATTTCATTAAGAGAAATGTACAAAATATTACAATACTCCTGTCTAGGAAAATCAAAATTAGGCTTATACATAATGCAAAAAAAATCTTTATTTTTGTATTATTTGAAGAGCCGAGCATTAAAGAATACCCAAGAGCTTCAGAATTTAAAATTGACATATAATACGTAGCACTTGGCCAAAGTAAAACAAGTTTATTTCCATTAAATATTTTTACAATCAAGAAAAAGAATGCTAAAACGAAAAAAACATTTATTAATTTTAAAAAATAATACTCAACCGGGGCATTTACAGGAAAATAAATAAATTTATTACTTAAGTATGAAAAATTATTTTTTGTTGTAACCTCATTTATAAAACCTAAACTTTCTATATTCACAAAAATACTTCCAATATGATTGGTCACTTCACCCCAAAGTGTTGATTGATAGAGTATACGAGACAAATGCTCTGTTTCGTCTGGGTTTTCTAATGCAGGGAAAAATAATGCATATAATACAATTAAGCAACATGATATAAAAAAATAAACGTTAAATTTAATTGTTCTTAATGAATTTATTTTTTTCATGTATGTTAATTTTTTTTAATTAATACTCAAATACTACAAAATAGAGGAAATAATTTCACTTAGACTTTTTTCTTTTAAGCAGGGAAATGTATTTACCTCCTCAAGAATATTAAGCAAGCCCTTTTTTTTAATCTTATTTATTTCAATAGAAGCGCAATAACCCAACTTTTGGTAATTGTCTAACATTAATGATTTCGACCTGACCTGAATTGCACACTTATGTATTGATGCTAATTCCATTAAAAGAGTCGATGCAACTCCGACAAAGATATCTATTTTATTGTAATCTTTTTTTTGTATTAGTTTTGCCTGTCTTATAACTTTGTTTTCCCGAGTCTCTGAAGGATGCCTTTTATAAAAAAATTTAAAGGAAGTTTTTTTATCATGTGATAGAGAGCTTATAAGGTCCATATAAATATCAAGAATTTTTTCTTTGTTTTTTTTACCTTTTTTTGAATATCGCTCATGATCTGAACCAATGAAGCATATGGAGATTATTTTTTTATTCTTTAACTTGCAAGAGTAACTACTTTTTTCATATCTATTAATATGTTTATATTTCGGTATTATTGGACTAATAATTTCTGATTGCTTTGCACCCAAAACAATATAATAGTCAACTATATCTCGCTCCATTACCTCTAATTCAGACCTAGAAGAAAAAATTCCGTGTTGTATGCAAGCAACCTTAATGTTTAATTGATTTGCCCAAAATGCCCAAACTCTATTAATTGGATCAATAGTTGATTTCAGTATAATTAGTTTTGGCCTAATTATAATTAAGGCCTGCTTGATATCTGAGAATTTTTCTAGATTATTTCGATTAAAAATCTGATTATATATTCGGCCATAAATAGACAAATCAAAAGTAAAACTTCTTATAAGTTTAATTAAAATAAAGAAATCTCTTAAAATATCTCTGGCTGAAACGACGACATGTGTTTTTTGTTTTAAATTTGAATCAAGTCTCTTGTATATATTTGTACCTATTACCAATATATCTTTTCTTTTTTTAACTTCAATTCTTGGAAATTTTGAAAGAAATAAGATCTGTCGATAGGTATTTAATGTTTTATTCTTACTCTCTTGAATTCCAACCACATCATCGTGACCAACCCATGGATCTATTATCTTGAAAAAATCTTCTGCATTTGACATTTTCTATAAATTTTCTTTAAATGATCTCGATAAAATACTTTTTAGCATTACTATTCTCATGAGGTGGTAATGGCTAAAGAAAAACTTTGGATATTAGAGGGAAATTTGACAGTTTCATCCACTTCTTTCATAGAAAACATCACTCTAGATAAAGTTTTGTTATTGAATGATTGATTCTGAAGCATTGGCATTACAGCGCATTCGCTTGGATCCCATTCTAAATAGATATATTTTCTGTCATTATTAATTTGAATTTTTCCAGTGGTCGCTCCCAATCCTCTTGACGATGAGACAAGTGTTGATGCTGTCTTAGTATGATTAAATTCACCAGTAAAATTGAATGACTCATTATTTTTTCCACCATTAGAGCACAATAATTTTGTATTTGTATCGGCAAATTCATTCAATAAAGTGATAACTCCAAGCCTTACACTTCCAATAATTTTATCCCATTCTGGAAAATTATAACTTAATGAAACTTTTTCTCTTTCAGTCGAAATTTCAACTATTTTAATAATAGTCCCAAATTTTGTTCTAATCTTTGCATGAACCACAATATTTCCATTATCCTTTATAAAAAAAGTTGGTTCTACCTTTTCAAGATCTGTAATTCGCCCTCTTTGCAAAGGTAGTTCAATCACCACACCCCCACTATAAAAATCTGCCCCAAGTGAAATACATGAGAAATATCCATGAGGTAATGTGCCAATACATGGCTTCATTTTATGTGAAGAAAAAGCAAGACTGTTTATTGTAAGGCCTCTCCTTAAATTTAATTGAAGTTTTATTTTTTGTGTAGAGATGGTTAATAAGATACCCTCTTTATCTAAAGCTATGGAGGTACCGCCATATTTACCAATAATATTTTTTATTGGAACATATTCATTAAATACCTCATAATTTCTACCAAAAAGATTACTAATATCAAGTTTTTTTAATAATTTATCCAATTGACTCTTTGCTTTATTCCACCTTTCATCAGTAATATGTGTTCTTAAGTCACTTGACCATAATTCACATAACTCCTCCCAATTATGATGATTGTTGTTTTTAGATTTAGTAAGATGTTGCTCAATTCGATGACACATCGTATTAATCCACAGATCATCTCTTCCTGTAACCGCCCACCTTGTAATATTATATTTTGACTGCTTTTTAACCGGTATGGGATAAGAGGCATTTACAAACTTCGATATAAATTTATTTTTTCCTTGATTGCTGATTCCAAGCGCTTGGGTTGGTGAAATAAATTCTATTCCTATTTTTGAGTCTATATTTTTGAGTAGCCTCTCAATCCTCTTCCACTCTCCCTCATGATGTGTTGGTCGCTCCTCACTAAAACGTCCTGGACGATAATCAAAAATTTCAGCATCACTGCAATAAATAGGAAGTATTAATTCACCATCTTCTATACGGCTCTTAAGATAAGTTTCATAATCCTTTATTGATATATCACCATGTGCATAATGTTGCACTTTTTGAAATAGAATTGAATCAGACCATAAAACGGGGATTACAGAACCATCTAAACCTTCTGCGTGAGTTGGCATTTTTTTTAATGTAGGATTATTAGAATGTAATGCCATTTTGACATTATCACGATCCATAACAAATCCCTTGTATTCAAATTGAGTGTATAAATCTATCAGACTTGATGAGAATGCCATTTCATTTACCAGAACAATATCAGGCCTACAATTAAGAATTTTTTTATAGGTATCTATACCTAATTTCTGATTCCATTCGTTTACATTGTATGGAATTAACGGCCCAATGATTTGGCAATAACCGCTCCCAATGAGTTCACAGCTGCGAGAATTTAATAATATTTTAAATCGCTTAATCCATGAAATATCAATTCTTTCAATCTGCTTTAAGGTCCAACCGGTTAATTCTACCCCAATAGGAACTTCTGTCTTTTCTACAAGATCGAGCAAAGGGTGATAGCAAGTTCGTATAACATCCGCCCATGCCTCTTCCTCAATAGAAGAAAAAGCTAGATTAAGATGAAAAAGTAAATAACCTTTTGGTTTCATTTAGATTCTATAAGAGAGTAAATTTCTTTAGAAAAATTCTGCGTACCATTATTTGCCATTTTTTTTAGTGCATTCATAGAATAAACCTTTGCAATTTCATGATTATTCATAAGCTCAACAAGTGCTTTTGTAGCAAAATTAGGATTATTAACAACCATAGCTACATCCTCTTTAAATAAAGCATTTAACTCGCTATTATCTTTATTACCATATGGTGAAAAAACTACACTAGGAATACCGTATTGCAATACTTCAAAAAAGGATACGCCAAATACTGTCATAACATAATCACTTTGAACAATTAATTCATCTAACTGTTCGGGTGCATTATGAATAATCCATTTTAATCTACATTTATTTGGTAAATTTGGCATGCTTGCAAACGGCCCCCTAACCCAACTAATCTCTGAATTCTTAGCTAATAATTGATCTATTTCTGTCGGCAGAAATTCTCCTAAATTTGACACATCACTTCCACCAGTCAGGATTAATACTCTAACACCGGGAGACCAGTCTTTGTGCTTATAATGTTTTTGAATTAATAAACTATCCCATCCGGATTTTAATATACTTTTACAGTTAATATATTTATTAGATTCAAAATTAAATGATGGAATCCAGATAAGATTTAAGATGTCACAAAACTCAAGTAATGAGTCGACACTAATAAGAGCAATATTATCCTGCCTTAATTGTATAAATAATTCCCCCAGGTTATCAATATTATGTTTCGAATGAAGATCAAATATTAACGAATCAAAATTATTTACTTTAAGAATATTTTTAATCGTGTCACTAAAATCATCCAAAAATGAAAAATTATAGACTTTATATTTACACAACTTATTTTTTTTTATAAGTTCACCAAAAATCAAAAACTCTGGAGTAACTTTATTATCCTTTTTTAATGTTTCTGCAATTGTTAATAATCTAGATAAATGACCAATTCCTATTTCAGCATTTACGTAACAAACCAGTAAAATAGAAGGTTTTCTAATTTTATTTTGTTTTATCACTAAAAGAATTTCGAATAGATTTAAATGGTCTTAGGCCATCTGATGGATCTGTGCGCCATAATCGGTCGGATATTTCAGAGGGAGCTGGCTCTTTAATTCCATTACCATCTCCAAATTCTCCGCGTCGAATTTCGTTAATTACTGGACCAATTTGATCTGGTAGCCAGCAATGGCCCGAATCAAACTCTTCACCTTTTCCTTCTAAGTCCATATGGAATTCAATAACTTTTGCGCCCCATTTATTTATTGCACGGTGAATTATACCAGGCTCAACAGTGTGATCTGACCAACCAACCTCGCAGCCAATTGATTTACGGATAGTCTCTAAAGCAGATAAATTTGCCTCCTTATAAGGTGTTGGATAAGCAGAGGTGCAGTGGAGGACTATTGGCTCACAATTATTATTACGTAAAGTTTTTACCGCATGCTTTATTTCATCCAAATTAGCCATACCAGTTGAGATAATGACAGGTTTTCTTTTGGACGCACAAGCAACAAGTAAATCATCCCAAAGTAATTCATAGGAGGCTATTTTGTAAAAGTCGATGTAAGGTTCTAATTCGTTTACCGCTTCAATATAAAAGGGCGAGCAACCAAACTGGATATTCTTTTCTTTGCAAACATTGGATATTATAGGTAAAAATTCTAAAGGTAATTCCCATTTTTCTCTATCTCTATGTTGCTCTGATTTTTGTAAGATTTCTGGAGCGAACAACTTATTAACTTTAAACAATTGAAATTTCACAGCATTACAACCAATTTTTGAAGCAGAATCAATAAATTCAATTGCCCTATCAATATCTTGAGAGTGGTTACTTGATACCTCTGCAATAAAGAAACTCATATTGAATTCAATATTTTAAGAAATGGTTTCAATCAAAACTTCATCAGTAACTTTTTTTACCATTTGTCTCGCCTTTATGGGATTAACTCCCGTACATATAGCAACACCTGCTCTTGCGGGATGTTGAGTAATTTCAGGAATTATATCTCCTACATTCACCCTAATTTGACACATTATGACAGATTTATTTTGTTCAATCCATTTGGGAATCTTAATGTTTACAACTTTACCTGGTTTAGGAAAAAAATATCTCTGACTTACAGAATTATTAAATTTAACTTCTAACTCCTCTTTTTTTATATCTTCTCCTAATGCAATTTTTTATAGCATTACCAACAAAATTTACACCTGTATTTAAAGGGATTTCATGAGAGCAGAAATACCCACCAGATAATCTAGCTGCAACCTCAATAATATATGGATTTCCACCTGACAAAACCATATCTCCTTTTATTACTCCATTTTTAATATTAAGAACTTCAGCAGTTTTTTCAACAGCACCCCGAATTAAAAGTTGTTCATTTTTTTTTAATTGACTTGGTAAATCTCCTCCATTTTCGATCATATTTGGAGCATATTTTTCAAGAAATTCATAATTTCTATCTGAGAATCCTATAGTAAAAACATCTCCATTTATAACTAAAGATTCTGTACTTATTTGGGGTCCTTGCATATATTCCTCAATCATTACTCGTCCAGTTGGTGAAAAAGATTTTGATATTGAAAATGCCCATTCAATATCAATACCCTCTGTTACCTTTAACACCCCTCTAGAACCTCTGCTGTCTGCTGGCTTAATAACAAAAGGAAAACCAAAATATTTTATGCATTCTTTAATTTCTTTTATATTTTTTATTTCTTTGTATTTAGGAATAGGAAGTCCAGCAGCTTGAAAACAATCCTTCATTAAAATTTTATCCGATACAGTTTTCGCAGAAGAAGTTGGTATACCCGGAAGATTTAACTCGGAAGCTACTCTAGCAACAGTCAAGGGAATATCTGAAGCCATACAGATCACTCCATTAATACTTCTTTTAGTATGGTGAAATTTTTTTGCGGCTATCAAAGTATCCATTTCACTATATGTGTCAGCAATAATACAATCATCTGCAAAAGTCATACAAGGTGCATCAGGATTTCTATCTGATACGACAACATTCAAACCCATTTTTTTAGCTAAATCTACTCCGGGAAGTGTTTCTATGCCCCCGCCTACAAATAATAGAGTTTTTTTGCTATCTACCATTAAAAATAAAGACCTCCATTCACATTTATTGTTTGAGCGGTAATATAACTACTTTCATCTGAAACTAAGAAAACAACAGTTTTCGCTACCTCGTCAAAAGAACCTAGTCTCTTTAATACAATAGATTCTGCTGCTTTTGCAACTGAAGGTGAATTTAGCCCTTCATTGGCCATATCAGAGGAAATTAAACCAACAGCAATAGTATTACAACGAATATCTGAATCTGCTCCAAACCTTGCAATTACCTGTCCAAGCGATATCAATCCTGCTTTGCTAGCGGCATAATGTGCTGTTCTTGGACCTCCATATTGGCCACTAATAGATCCTATATTAACAATACTTGCAGACTTACTTTTTTTTAACAAAGAAAATGTTTCTTGGCTAGCTACAAAGGGACCTTTTAAATTAATTGACATAATCTCATCCCAATCAGAATCTGTAATTTTATCAAAATCTGATGGTTTATTAATTCCAGCATTATTTATTAGTGAATCTAAATATTCCCATTTATGTCCTATCCTATCAACAACATTTCTCCACTCTTTTCGATCTCTTACGTCACATTGAAAATCTATAATATCTACACCATAATTTTTGACTTCTTTAACCAAAGTATTTACAGCATCACCTTTATTTCTATAAGTGAATGCGATATTCGCTCCCTCACTTGCCAAAGCAATGCAAATAGCTCTACCTATTCCTCTTGACCCACCAGTTACCAAGATATTTTTTCCTTTCAACCTCATGTTTAGATCCTTTTTTTTCTATCAATAACTTTTTTTGCAGCATCCACAATGAATTCTGCAGTTTGTCCATATTTTTTAGCCAATTCGTCAGGTTCTCCAGATTCCCCAAATATATCTTGAGTTCCAATAAATTCAATTGGTGAAGGCTTACTATTTGCTAAAGCTTCAGCAACAGCTCCTCCTAATCCACCCATAATATTGTGATCCTCTGCGGTAACAAAAGCCCCCGTCTCAAATGAACACTTTTCTAGTAATTGTTTATCAATTGGTTTTATTGTTGACATATTTACAACCCTTGCAGATATTCCATCAGTCCTCAAAATTTCTGCCGCCTCTATTGCTCTGGATACCTCAACTCCGCAAGCAACTATGGTTAAATCATTTCCTGGAAATATAATCTTTCCCTTTCCTATTTCAAATTTATATCCTTTATCAAGTATTCTTTTGGTATCACTTCTCCCTGTTCGCATATAGATTGGGCCAACATAATCTAGAATTGCTTTAGTAGCCTGCTTCATTTCATGAGGATCACATGGTGAAAGAACAGTCATATTTGGAATAGATCGAAAGCATGCAATATCCTCCAAACATTGTGCTGATGCTCCATCTGGACCAGTATCTAAACCAGGATGGCTTGCCACAATTTTTACATTCATATCAGCATAAGCAATTGCAAGTCTCGCTTGTTCAATAGCTCTTAGCATAAATACTGCGAATGTTGTTACTATTGGAATTAGCCCAATAGCTGCCATCCCACCAGCCATTGCCATCATATTTTGTTCAGCGATACCGCATTGAACAAATCTGTCAGGAAACTTATCTCTGAAATGGTGAATACCGGTACCGCCTGCAATATCTGCATCTAAAACTACAACTTTAGGATATTCTTTAGCTAATGCAACTAACTCTTTTCCAAATGACTCCCTCAGAGAGTCTCCGCTACTTGCAATGAGTTTTGGTTTTTTATTTGTCAACAATAGCCCCAATCTCATTATCAGTTGCACCCAACTCAATTAGTGCTTGTTTTAAATCAGAATTAGACATTTTTACACTGCCATGCCAGGTTGGAGAATTTTCCATGTAAGAAACACCTTTACCTTTGATGGTATTCGCAATTATTACTGAAGGCTTACTTTTTACAATTTGAGCATTATCAAATGCAAATTTAATCTCGCTAGAATTATGGCCATCAATTTCTAAAACATTCCAACCAAATGATTCCCATTTATTAACTAGTGGCTCAAGTCTAATAATATTTTCATTAAGATCATCACTTTGCATTTTGTTATAATCCACAATGGCACATAAATTATCTAATTCATGATGTGAAGAAAACATTGCACCTTCCCATACTTCTCCCTCCTGTAATTCACCATCACCAAGCATCACATATACCCTATTATCAATTGACTGCATTTTCATCGCTTTGGCTTCTCCTATAGCAAAAGAGAAACCTTGACCCAATGATCCAGTGCTCGCTTCAGCCCATGGGGTGGAACCTCGATGAGTATGAGCTTGAAGTTCATGATTTATTTTTCTTAAACCATTTAATCTTTCTTCGGGAATAATTCCAACTTTGGCAGCAACTGCATATAATGCAGGCGCACTATGTCCTTTTGATAAAATAAAACGATCACGATTTAAATTTTCAAAATCATTGATGTTATATTTCATCGTATTACTAAACAAAAAATTAATTATATCAATTGATGATAAAACACCTCCGGGATGACCAGATTTTGCAAAATATATACTTTCAAGAGCCTTCCTTCTTAACCAATTATTCTCTTTGATCATTATTTCGTAATCCTAGTTATTTAATTTTTTCATTGTATTGAATTAATCTTTATTGAGATTCATATCCTTTGCTAATCCCTCAAGAAAAACTTTATCCTCTGGAAAGGTTAATTTAGAGTTAAGTAAGGATGCTTTGCAAGTTGCAGGATTTAGTTTTGAATCTAAGGCATATTCAACAAGTGAATTAATAGTATTTTTTTTGTCTTTAAAGTAAGTTTCTAGTATCTCAAACTTTATAAACTCTGGAGTTACAAATTCAACGTAATTTGATTTTTCTGGAACACTTACAATTCTTTTTAATTTTATTTCTGCCACACCATTAACTGCTGCTCGAACAGGGCAAGAACTACCAAATTCTTGTGCTAATGCATATAATTCATCTAATTGAGCTTTAGGTGAAAAAGGTCGATTTGCATCGAACAAACCTATAATTGTTTTTTGATTTAATAAATTTAAATTATTTAAATATTCCAAACCTAAAAAAAATGATTTCATACGCTCGTTCGAACCACTTGTTAATTTGATATATGATGGGCTTTTAGCTAAATATTTCCTAATTGCTTTTTTTGTATTCAAAAGATCTTGATCCCTCGTGACTACAATGATGGAAGAAAAAATATTTGATTTAATTATTGTTTTGAGTGTCCAGATCATAATTGGCACTCCCAAAATTGGAGTTAAATGTTTTGGAGTATTTTTTGCATCGAATCTCTCCCCTGAACCAGAAGCTAAAACAATCGCAACCGCTTTCATCTTCCCTCCTTATTTTTAGTAATTTCTTCATATAAAAATCTTGCATCATTAATAATTTTCATATGATCAAATGCAATACTATTACTCTTCCAATCACAAACCAATTCTACTGATGATGCATCGTCACCAGCCTGCAAAAAATCCAAATTTGCTTCTGCTAAATATGCAATACTTACTGTTTGCCTTCTTGGGTCTCGGCCTGGCTTAGAATATACCCCAACAAGCTGCAATGAATTTTGGTCTACCTTTAGATTAGTCTCCTCTCTTAACTCCCTAATGCAAGCATCTTCAACAGACTCACCAATATCAACAAACCCACCTGGTAAAGCATATTCGCCTTTAAATGGCTCACATCCCCGACGAATTAAAACAACGCTATTGCCCTCAAAAACAACGCAATCAACTGTTAATAATGGAGTCTCTATCAATTTTTTTCTCTATTAAAAGCTCATAATTTCTTATGAAATTTCACCACCATAATCAGAGTAAGCGAAATTAGGATTTGGTGTTCGCCATGTTTCGCCATATATTTTGCTAAGATATTTATCTACAGGATTTGGTATATTAAGTTTCACTCCATTGACTTCGATTTGTGAGCACTCTGTAAACATTTTTGTGGGCCATACCCATTTATAGTCCTCAAAAATATCGACAAAAGTTTCTTTGCTCCAATCTAATAGATCAATCCCAATTGGGACCTCAATTCCATTATCGATAAACATGGTTGCCTTGATTGAATCAAGCTCATACTCTGGCTTATACCCGAGATTATTTAAAAGCCCAAACACATCAATCTTTGATTGAATTGGAGCAAATAAATCAATATCTGAATCCCACAGAATAAAGTCTTTATTTCGAGCAAACCCAAGAGCAGTACCCCCTACAGCGACAATTTTACAATTTTTATTTAATTCTGACATTATCTGAAAAAGTTTTTTTGCTATTTGAATTCTATTTAATTCATCTTTAAATACATGAAAACCTAACAATGACTTTGCAGGTCTTTGAATTTTACTTTCTTCAACTCCTAGACTTAAGATTTGAGGAAAAATTGCTTTTTCGTATCCTGATGTAATAACCACTTTTTCTATAGGTGTTGATGATAAGATTTTTGGCTGAAAAACCTCAACACCTTCTACAAATGTACCCCACTTATTTGAATCATTATCAACAAAAAAATCAGGTTTTGTTTTAGTGTGTTGACAATATGCTACTGCTGAACCTGCGGCGCCAAAAAAAATTATTTTTCCCTTCATATCTAACCTATATTTTTTTAAATTAACTAATATCGACGTATTGTTTCATAAAGCTTAATAATACATCTATCAGGAACCCCTTTTTCAATTGCATCATTAGCAATAGATTCTTGTCCACCATAACTTGAAATAAGTAAACTTGTATTAAACCAATCTATATCTTTTAGGATTGAAGGATCATAGACCGTTAAACCTCTCCAAGTTTTTCCTTGCTTCATTAAGTCAGAATCAACAATTATAAAATCTGCTTTTCTATGTATATGAAAAAATGAAGTTGTCTGATATAAGTACTCCGTATGGGCTCCTCCACCCCAAATAACAAATTGATTCCTCTTTTTAATATTCTGAATAATGTTTTCTACAGAACCAATTGCATCGTACCAAGAGGATAAACTTGAATTAAGATTAATCCAATCCTTTTTATCTCTTCTTAATGAAGTTTCATCAAACTTACCTGAACTTAATGATGCAATAACCCTATAGCCATTATAATCTAAGGTTTTATGAATTTTTTTAACTTCCCATCCAGCAACAGCTAAGCAATTAAGTAAGCTATTTGAACTAAAATGTGTTGTATGTTGGATGCTAAAAAAACCATTAATATCATTTGTATTTCCATCTTCCATAATTGGAACTTCAACTACTATTTTAGTAGATGGCTTGGAAATTGAATGAAGTTTTTTTAGAACTTCTACAGGTCTAGATAAATGTTCCAACACATGATACATAGTTATAGTATCTGGCTCTACCTCGTCATATGAAAACGTTTCAAAGTCACCTGTAAAAAAACTTATTTTCTTCTTTTGGTGAATATTTCTTCCTCTTTCTATAGCTGGTGCGTCAATATCCACACCAACTTTTTTTATATTCTCTGGCAGTTTTGAGAGAAAATTTCCATCATAACAACCAACATCAAGTACACAATATCCCTCGCTCAAGAGCATATTATCTTTAAGCCAGCTTATTTGTTCATTAGTATGCTCTTCTGTTGATCCATAACTTTGGCCAGCTTCAGAAAACAAGTCATTAAATCCACTTTGAGAATAACAAGGGTTGAGATATGTAGCGTAACAATTTAAACAGATACATTCTTTAACATCGAAAAGCTTTGGAATCCTTTTTGAGTCTAAATAAAACTGAAAGCCTTCTATACTCATTACTGTTTTTGTGTGTGTTGATCCACAAATTGGACATGAACGAAAGTTTTTGTGGTCTTTTGATCCATAGTTTTTTTTAAAAGAATTTATTTTATTCCACGCAATTCCACTCATAAATATCACTTACCTTATTCTTTTGTTAATCTTTTAAAAGTAGTATGTGCTTTTTCAGAATTGAGTATTTTATCTTCTGGTAACATTGAAAGTATTTTAAAAACATCTTCAACTGCATTTTTATATGATTTTAATTCCTTTTGGCTATGAGCCAGAGATGGTTTGAACTGTCTAAAACCTAAAAATCCTTTTTGCAACATTTCAACCACAAACCTAGTATTCATTTCCATAGCATGCTCACTTTTAAAAGTAAAAGAGGATAAACTTGGTAAACCACTTACTTCAATATCAAGCTTATTTTTTAATGCAGCATTTTTCCATATTTCTTGAGTTTTTTTTCCGATAGAAATAATATGTTTATCTGTATGAGATTTTTGATATTTTTTTAATGTTGCTAATGCTGCCGCCGGGCCAACACGATCTGTCCAATTTGTACTAGAGATAAAGGTTGATTGAGCCGCCTGCATAACCTCCTCTTTTCCTAGAATTGCTGACATTGCATAACCATTAGCCATCGACTTAGCAAAAACAGCAATATCTGGATTTATATTATATCTTCGGTGTATGCCCCCTTCGCACATTCTAAAACCACTAGTTATCTCGTCATAAATTAATATTGCACCAATTTCAGATGCAATATCTCGCAAAATTCGTAAGTACTCTTCAGGAGCTTCATCCCCTCTTGCAGGTTCTATCATAATTGCAGCAATTTCTGACTCCTTGCCACGAATTGTCTCTCTTAATGAATCAATATCATTAAAATGGAATGGTATCGCAGTCCCCGTAAGATCTCTAGGTACTCCATTCGGTTCAAGACCTGGCATTAACTGACCATCCAAACCTGAATCATCAGCAAGATTCGCAGCTAAATACCAATCTGTCCATCCATGATAACCACTGAATAAAACTTTATCCCTTTTAGTTTTAGAGCGAGCAATTCGAACTGCAATAGAAAGAGCTTCGCCACCACCTCGAGCATAACGAACCATATCGAACCATGGATGTAAATCAATTAATGCTTCGGCCAATTCGACTTCCTCAGGACAATTCAACGAGCTATTAACACCCTTATGAATTGATTCAATTACAGCTGCATCAACATCATCATCAGAATATCCTAAAATACATGCGCCAACAGCCATAATTGACATATCAATGAACTCTCTTCCATCCAAATCCCAAATCTTACAACCTTTTGCTTTTGAATAATACGCAGGCCATATATCTGGCGCAAACATTTCTGGTCTTTTGGATAGTAGTTGTGTTCCGCCTGGGATTAACTTTTTTGCTTTTTTATATAAACCTGGGCCCTTACTGTTTTTAAGTATATTAATATCAACCATTAGTTATATCTTCTTCCTGTATAGACTTTAGATACCCTTCATTGCGTACAATATTAGAATTAATCTGTAACAATTCTGGATTATTTTGAATAAATTGTAAAATTTCGTGTGTAAGAAATGGGGAATTCTTTTTGTATAATTTATCAAATATTTTACTTAATAACTTATAGTCTTCTGGCACATCAAGTGTCCATCTATATTTTTCTAAACCCCTGAATACTTCCAACATACCATTATCAAATAAGTGGGGATTATTCTCCATATAAGGGCAAACATGCTCTCTTTCTGATTTTAATCTAGCATCTTTCCATGCTATTTCTAATGCAGCAAAAGAAAAAATAGTACAATCAAGACCATCAGGAAATTCTCCACCCAGCCCATATAAATCATAGTTATTTGAAAGATATCCGGCAATTACTGCATCAATAATAACCGGATCAATTACAGGACAATCACCAGTAATTCTAAGTATTGATTCTGCATTACAATTTTTTGCAGCTTGATAATATCGATCTAGTACGTCATTCAAGTTACCACAATAATAATTAATACTATTATTTTTACAATAATCCACTATTGGCTTATCACTATCCTCATGAGAAGTGGCAACTAAAATACTTCCAATAAGCTTACAGTAAGACAATCGTTCAACAATATGTCCCAGAACAGGTTTGTTTGCTAATGGCATTAGAACTTTTGCTGGCAAGCGTGAGGAATTCATACGTGCTTGAATAATAGCAACTACTCTCATAGTATTTCCCATTGAGAGGGATTTAAAAGAGCTACATCACTAAAATTTAGATCTTGTGGAAATTTATTAATATTACAGTTTGCTGCAGAAATTATTTCCTTAAGTTGATCTAAACTATTCACTCCGACTATAACCTTTGTAATTCTATAGTCTGATAAAGAAAAAGATATAGTTGCTTGAACTGGAGTAACATTATTTTCCTCAAGCCAATCATCCCATCGATTCCAAAGTAAATTCCATTTATTAAACTTTTTTGGTCTATTATGTTTATTCATAAGCAAAAGACCTTGCAAGAAAATGGAGCGGATATGCACCTCAATATTTTCATTATAAATTCGCTCTAACCATCCACTTGTCTCTAAGCGCCGGTCAATAATACTAAAAGGAGCCTGAATTAAGTCAGGTTTGAAAAAATCCCACAAACTGTTTAATTCATCAGGAGTATATATAGAAAAACCAATCTTTTTGACAAATCCATCTGTCTTTAATTGAAGTAAAATCTGCCATAAATCTTTCTTATCTGGATCAAGCAATTGACTGGGTCTGTGCAAAAGAAGGCCTGATAATGATTCAACCCCAAGTTTACTTAATGAATTTTCGATATGATTATGAACCCAGGATTTTAAATTTCCAAAATTCTCAGGAACTTCAGGTAATTTGGTAATTACATGATATCCACCCATTCCAATCTCACCTAAGCACCTCTCACTTGTTCCATATGCAATAGCTGTATCTATTGTATTAATTCCAGATTTTGTTGCAAAGTTTAAAATTTTTTTTACCTCCTTTTTTTTGACCTGACCTTCATAATTAGCAATACCGTAAGGAATTCCAAATTGAACTGTACCTAATTCAATCTTCATTTTTGTAATGCTTTTCGGATTGAGTCAACAATATAATCTTGATCTATCTCTCTCATAGTTGGAAATAAAGGGATACTAATAGCATCCTTATAATATAGCTCTGATTGTTTAAGGTCATTATAATTGTTATTCATCTGGCTATAATATGGCTGCATATGAACAGGTATATAATGAATATTTACACCAATATTTGCTTTCCTTAAATAGTCAAAAACCAGTTTGTGTTTGTTGCTGTCTATGAGGCGAATAACATATAAATGAAAAGCAGAATAATTATCATTATTTTGATATGGTGTTGTAAGTGGTAGATTTTTTAGGAGCTTACCATATCTTTTTGCAAGATCATGTCGACGAGATACATAATTATCTAATCTTGTTAATTGACTTACGCCTAAAGCTGCCTGAATGTCTGTCATTCGATAATTAAAACCTAAATCTACTTGCTCGTAATACCAATCGCCATGAGGTTCATTTATCATTTGTTCAGGATTTTTGGTAATGCCATGAGTACGCAATAGACCTATACGTTCAGCAATCCTATGATTATTTGTCAAAGCCATTCCACCTTCACCCGTTGTAATGATCTTTACTGGGTGAAAACTAAAAACTGTAATATCACTATATTTACAATTACCAACTGGCTTATTTTTGTATTTTCCTCCAATTGCATGAGATGCATCCTCAATAATCTTAAAGTTAAATTCTTTTGAAAGTGCATAAATTGCTTCCATATCACATGGCTGTCCGCCAAAGTGAACAGGAATTAAAATTTTAGGTAATTTACCTTCTTTTTTTGCATAAATAAGCTTCTTTTTTAAAGCTTTAGGACATAAATTATAGGTATGAGGGTCAATGTCGACAAAATCAACTTTAGCTCCACAATAAACCCCACAATTTGCCGAGGCAACGAAAGTTATTGGACTAGTCCATAACCAATCTCCTGATTTAAGACCAAGTGACAGACAGGAAATATGTAACGCAGATGTTGAAGAATTGAGTGCCACAGCATATTTTGTATCACAATATTCAGAAACTCTTTTTTCAAATTTAGGTACGCATGGACCTTGAGTTAAAAAATCAGATTTCAAAACATTTGTAACTGCTTCAATATCATCCTTTGTGATGTCTTGTCTTCCGTATGAAATAAAAGGTTTTTTTGACATAATATTAAAATTCTAATTCATTAATAGTCTGTTTTAATACGATATATTAGATTGGCTCAAAACTTGAATCAAATTCTTCTTTTATTAAATTCCTAAGTTGATCAACTGTCAGAAAATCTGGGTTTGTTTGTGAATTATATGAAAACCCATCTCCTAATGCAGTTCCGCTAAATTCCTTACAGTATTGCTCAACAGAATATTTTCCTGAACTTGATAAAATTGCATAATAAATTCCAAGATCAACTGTATTAAGGCTATCACTCTCAGTGATCATTTCTTCATGAATCTTTTCGCCAGGCCTGATTCCAATATTTAAAAGTTTAGCGCTAGGAGAGATTGCTTTAGCTAAATCAGTTATTAGATATGAGGGTATCTTCGGAACAAAAATCTCACCACCTTTTGAATTTTCTAACGCCCAAAGTACCATTTCTACTCCATCCCTTAATGATATATTAAAGCGCGTCATTCTTGGGTCTGTTATTGGTAATTCACCATCGTGTCTCTTTTCGATAAAATACGGAATTACTGAACCTCTTGAACCCATAACATTGCCATAACGTACAACAGAAAAAGTTAGGTCTCTACTTCCCTTATACCCATTGGCAGCAACAAAAAGTTTATCACTGCAAAGTTTCGTAGAACCATATAAATTTATAGGTGCTGCAGCCTTGTCAGTAGATAGTGAAACAAGGCCTTTTACATTACTATCAAGACAAGCTTCAATTAGATTTTCAGCTCCGAGAATATTTGTTTTAATAAACTCAGTTGGATTATATTCTGCTGCGGGAACCTGTTTTAATGCTGCAGCATGAATAACATAATCAATATCTTCTAAAGCTCTTCTAAGTCGATTAACATCTCTTATATCTCCAATAAAATATCTCATACAAGCATATTTTTTTTCAGAAAACTCTTGTGACATATCAAATTGTTTTAACTCATCACGACTAAATATGACAAGTCTTTTAATATCAGGATATCTAAGAAGAATCTCTTTAACTAATGCTTTACCTAAACTTCCAGTTCCACCTGTAATCATTAGTGACTTATTTTTTAACATATTTACTCCTTAAGAAGTTTTTATATAATTATTGATTATTTCTTATAAATAACTTTAAAAAGATATTTTTCTATCCAATTTAGTTTAGAAACATCATAAACCTTTCCATAAACATTCAATCTTTTTGAATCAAATTCATTTATCAACCTATAGGCATAAATCCAATTTAAAACTATTGCAGCAAATCTTGAACCTGGATGAAATTCTCCAAAATCGGACCATAATTTCATAGTTTGAGACCAAAAGTCTTTTGGAAATTCTTCATTAAGAAAGGCATCCCATCCATACACATTAACTTTTTTTGAAAGTTTTAACATGGCTAAAACACATAAAATTCCACTACCAATTTGAATGTTAGTACCTTTAAATCGATGAGTACATATTACAGAATTATATTCATTATCATAACCAATATCTTTTTTATATTTTTCAACTATTTCTTTAAATTTTTTTGGATTTTTTTCTATAGAATAATTACTCTTTTTGAATTTATTTACTAATACTACCAAAGACATAACAAAAATTTTTTTATGCTTTTTATTGATAGTAAACCGTTTATAAAAATCATTTTCAGGTTCACCCATCATTGCCCTAAAAATAAGCCTATCAGAAGTAACGCAGTATGAGCTTTTAAACTTTGATGGTAATTGTTTGTAGGTATTTACGAAAAATGTTGGTAAGCTCGGGTCTTTAATTCTTTCTAAGCTTCCTCTCATTATGATATTGATCTCATCAAATTGAGGACTATCTAAATTGAAAAAATCAAACTCATCTAAAATATTATCCTTTTTGATTATTCTTTCATCTCTTTTTGGTAGTCTTCTGTTATGCCTACCAAAATCTAAAAGTGTAGAAATATAAGATGGAGTAAATAAAATAAGAAGAGGCATTATAGATTTTAGAAAATAAAAATATACTAAAAAAATAGGTTTTGTAGTTTTTTTTGATTTATTGAAAAAGTTTTTCTTATAAATATCTCCAAATTTTTTCTGAATAAGATCACAATTTAATGTACTATTTTTTGGTCGAATAACTTTAGATTTAAACTCTGTTGATGAAATTGGTAATATTTTTTTTGTTTTTAATAAATCTTTATCCCCCTCTGTAATATATATTTTTTTAGCAAATTCAAACCAACTCATTCTTTCATCACCAGCAAGATGATAAAGACCCCATCTAGCCTCCTTATCTTTCTTAAGATCAAATAAAATTTCAACTATTGCTTGGGATAAAAATTCTACAGATGTTGGATTGCCAATTTGATCATTTACAACCTTAACCTCGCGTTTTTCTTGAAAAAGTTTAAGCATAGTTCTGTAAAAATTTTTACCGTATATTGAGCTATACACCCAGCTTGTTCGAAAGATTAAGTGCTTAGCATGTATTTTTTGAATTTCAATTTCACCCAGATGCTTTGTTTTGCCATAAATATTTATAGGATTAGTTGAATCAGTTTCCTTATATGACTCACTTTTCTCTCCGTCAAAAACAAAATCTGTAGATATGTGAATTAAAGGGATATCGAGTTTTCTTGATTCTTCAGCTAAAACCCTAGGTGCCTTAACATTAATAATGTGAACAAGATTAGGTTCTAATTCAGCTTGTTCAACATTAGTATATGCCGCAAGATTTATTATAATGTCTGGTTTAAAATTATGAATTTTTGATCTAAGAGATTCTGGTTTTTTTAAATTGAATTCATTACTGCTAGGAGCCCAAACATTTCCAAGTTGAGTAATAGCATGTTTTAATTCATGTCCAAGTTGACCTGAACCTCCAGTTAACAATATTTTTGGATATTTATACAATGTTTAATTTAAAGTAGAATATAAAAAAAATGTACATTAAGGTCAATCTAGTTTTTTCAAAAAAATTAAAGCTTTCTAAAAATCAATATCATTCTCTTTTTAATTCTTTTAAAGGTCCATAATGGGTTTTGAATTAATTGAATTATTATGAAATATGATAACTTTATTGCTTTATTAAATACCTGTAAGGGAGAGGAAAAACTTTTCCACCAATAACCATATAAATCAGGTCTTTCTTCTCTTATGGCTGTAGAAATTAATGAATGCAAATTTAAGTTTAGGTTATGATTCATTAGAGAATAGTATTCTTCATATTCTTTGTTTTGTTTTGAATAAAAATCTAACATACCCAATGTATCTTTATGCTGCTGCCATCGAGATTTAACAAAATTATAACTATCCTCTTTTTCCATAAAATGTGAAAAATCTGCATACTCTGCTTGAAAAGTTATCTCTCCATTATAAAAATAACATTTACCTTTTGGGAGTAATCTAATCAATAAAGCTAAATTAGGATAATATTTTATAAACGTAGCGAAATTCTTATTTAAAAAAGACCAATCCTTCAAAAAATTTATTAAAGATCTTTTCTTCCAAACAATTCCTGGTCCATGTGAGCATTTCCAAAGTTCATTATATTTAATTAATCTTGTTTTATTGTTCCTAATAATTTTTTTATGGTCCTCTTTTACTTTTATATTTCTTTTATAATTAAGAACAGCAACATTTATCTTTTTATCCTTAGACCAATCTAAAAAATTTTTTATTCCATCTATTGAAAATTCATCTTTATCTGAAACCCAGATTACATATTCTCCATTTGATCTTTTAATTGCTTCATAGTAGTTTCTTGAAAAACCATAATTAAATTTATTTTTAAAGATCTTAATAGAGGTATTTTTCGTAATCTTTTTTAATTCCCCATAAGTCCCATCTTTAGAACAATCATCTATGATGATTATCTCCACATATGATGGTAACTTCATGCTTAAGAGATTATAAATTCTATTAGAAATAAGTTTTTTTCTATTGTATGTTACATAGGCTAGAGTTATGATTGGTGGTTTTTTTGGCATGATATTTTTTTAAAAAGATTCTTTATTTAATTTTCTATTAAATTTTCTAACCCTAAGTAATCATGTTTAATGGTTCAATTCCCTCTATCATTCTCTTTGCATTTTCAGCAGCCTTTACTCTCATTTCAACATAAGACTCTTGCGTATAGTAAGATGTATGTGGATTAATAATTATCCTATATGCAAGTTCTTTATCATGACTTTTCCACGCTTTAATTAAATCACAATCTTTAGGTGGCTCATCTGGAAGTACATCAAGTGCTACTCCATATAATTTTTTTGATTTTAATGCTTTATAAATTACATCTAAGTCTTTAATGACCTCGCCACGAGAGGTATTTATTAAAATTGAATCCTGCTTCATATTACTAATAAAATTATCGTCAATCATTGATTTAGTTTCATTTGTCAAAGGAGTATGCATTGATACAACGTCACATCTGCCAAGAAACTCCTTCAATACGTAACATCTATTTACACTTATTGCCTTTTCATATCCACTGTCTTTATATGGATCGTAAAATAAAATATTCATGTTTAAGACTTTTGCTTTAAGCATTAATGCAGTTCCAATTCTTCCAGCACCAATAACTCCTAATGTCAACGTTGATAGCCTTCGTAACTTTGGGATGATATTTTCCTGCCAAGTTAAAGAATACCCTCTTGAAAAAACATCATATGCAAAAACACCGCGTAACAATGATAGCATCATCGTTAATGCTGTATCACTTACCTCATCGGTTCCATAATCAGGTGTATTACAAAAAACTAAACCTCTTTTTTTAATTTCATCTAGATCAATATTGTCGTAACCAACACCATATCTGATTACACCCTTAATGTTAGGGAATTGATTTAAAAAATTTCTATCAATTTTTTGGTGCCAAACAATTATTACTTCAATATTCCTAGTTATTTTTAAAGAAAGATCTTTACCTAAAATCTTTTTTTCAATATCAGGATTATCAATATAATCAGTTATATATACTTTACTCATTTCTCTAGTTGAAAGCCAACTTCTCCAATTTTTTCGATTGTATGTTTTACTTTATCACCTATATTAATAGTATTTTTCTCAACTCCACTAGGAGTTCCTGTAAGAATAATATCGTTTTTACATAGATCTGTTATTGAAGAAATATAGCTTATTGATTTATATGGATTAAAAAACATATTACTAGTATTTCCCTCTTGCATTAATACCCCATTTATAAATGTAGATAATTTTAAATTTTTAAGCTCATTCGTACTTATTGAGACAATGTTATTAGAAACTGGACAAAAGTTTTTTCTACTCTTGGAATAAGCCAGGTGATGATCTCTCCCATTAATGTTGTCACATGTTATGTCAGCGCATACAATAAAACCATCTATATACTTTTTTGCTTCAAACTCACTTACTTTAAAGCAATTTTTTTTTATAACTATTCCTAGCTCAACTTCTGTCCACATTTTTTGGCAGTCCTTTGGGTATTGAACTATAGCGCCATCAAAACATATTGAATTTTTTGACTTAATAAAATACAGTGGTTCTTTTGTGTTATTTCCAACCCCTTCATAATTAAGAGCCAAGCAATGTATGTTCTCTGGATTAACCATACTTTAATTACTTACATCCTTATTATGATCGATAATTTCATCAGCTAAACTTGAATATTTTGGTGGAAATTTATCTCCAGACTTTAAAAACTTTGCAATAAATTCAGCAAAAATAAAATCATTTTCATAATCAATGTCTATATTTGCATTTCCTTCAGTAGCGAAAAAATAAAGTTTTCCTGTATAAACACCATAGTTATTTTTCTCATAATTATCAATATACTTAGTACAATCAAAAATGGTTATAGCGAAATTTAATGCTTTTATTGGCTCTAGATCTTGAGAGCGTGGATGCTGTCCTTTGGTTATAAAGTTAATTCCCTTCCCTTTATAAAAACAATGCGTCTGAATGTTTTCACAGGATAAAAGTGTATCACTGTCGCTTTCTTTATAATATTTCCATGCATTATCTAAAGTTTCTGATGTCACGAATGGAGATGTAGGATTAACAACTGCAAGATACTGAGATGGTTTTTGCTTCATAAAATCATATAAATAATCATCAATTAGTGATTCACTTGTTGCTAATAACTTATCTCTTTTATAAAATTCAACACCATATTTTATGGCAATTTTTTCGTATAACTCACTATCTGAGTTTATGAAAATATTATTATGAAATTTAGAATTTTTTAAGGTTTCTAAAATATAACTAATAAGCGGTTTTCCATCTAAAAGGCGCAAACTTTTCAATTTGATTCTTTTGCTTCCTAGTCTTGCGGGAACTATTGTAATTAATTCCTTCATTTTTTTTCTCTGGTTTTGTCAAAAACATATTTAACTTGATCAATTACTCTTGATGAGTAACCCCATTCATTGTCATACCAAAGAACCATTTTTAGTAAAGAACCATTAACAACATCTGTCCATCTATGGTCAACAATTGCTGAATATTCAGATTGTAAAAAATCAAGAGATACTAAAGGATCCATATTGTTATGAAAAACCTTTATGTTTTGTATCTTTTCTTTTTCTTTAAACACCTTAATTACTTTTAACTTATCTGTATTATTTTTTAAATTAAGTGTTATGTCCGCACTACCTACAATCGCTGTTGGTGTTCGATAGGAGAATGATCCAATCATTTGTTCATTAATTCCATTAGTTACTTTACAAGTAGCTTCAATTGCCGAAGTTGGTTTTGGAATCATATTGCCATCTATGGACCTACCTAATGCATAATGATGATAAATCTCGCCAGGTACAGACCAAGAACTTGATGGTCCATCCATTAAATTTTGATAATTGAGCCATGGATGTAAAGTTGTGATATAACCATTAGTAATACCAAACGATTTATTAATTACATTTAAAACTGGTCCCAATGCAGTAGCATCGCATATACTTGTTGAAATAACTCTATGCTTTTTCACATCAAATTGATCTTCATTAGCACCTAATACCATCGTAAAGTCAACATTATTTGGTGAATGAGTTACAAATACGTTCTTAATGCTCTGATTTTTAATTAAATCCCGAGCATGTTCAACATTATCCAATATTCCAGATGCGTCAATAACATAATCAACATCATAGTAACTCCAATCTAAATCATTAATATGATATTCATGATGAACATTAATAACATCCCCTGTGGAGTTTATAAGGCTATTTCCTTTACTTTTAAAGGCATTTTCTAGCTTTCCATACAAAGTATCATAATTTAATGTGTAAGCAATATTATTAACATCAGGGTTTATCTCGTTAATTACTACTACGTCAAAATATTTCTTTATTTGATTTGCTCGAAAAATTGCTCGCCCAACCCGGCCTAAGCCATTTATACCGACTCTAATCTTTCTTTTATCATTCATTTATAAAATCTCTAATCACCTTAATCGTTTTCCACTCTTTTACCTTAAGTTTCCAATTTATAACATTGCTAGCACCATAAACAAAAACAAAGTCAAAATCATTTTTCTTGGCTAGCAAATGATCAACCTCGCTATCACCAAAATACAAAACGGGCTTTTCCAAAATCACATTTTTTAAATTATCTTCTTTATTGAAAGGCCCACCAAAAATACCATTAAATTTTGTAAAAAGTCCTCTGTCTTCTAACAAGCTAATTACTTCCGATTGTGTGCCTCCTGATAAAACTATCATATTTTTTTTTAACTTATAAATTGTATGTATAATTTTTTTTACGCCAGATATTAACTTAGCATTCTTAAGTCTTATATTAATAATATTTTCGTACTTATTTAATACATATGTGTAATTTTCATTAGGTACAAATTTAGCGATCTTTTCCTCTCTTGGAACCCCATTTAAGCTTACAAAATAGTCCACAAACTCTCTAGCCTTTTTTTCTGACAAGATGCCTTTTACTGATTCGTCAAGAGCGTTTTTTTTAATATTATTACTATCAAGAATTACTCCGTCAAAGTCGAAAATAAATGAGTTGTATTTTTGAAAATTAATTTTTTGCATTCTAGATATTTATTTAATAAACATACTTAATAATTCTAATGTATGGATTAATTTATTAATAAAGATATAACTATATTTCTTTTAAAAAAATTGAAGATGACTAAACTAAACTCTATTTTTAATAAATATTATATTAGTTGTAATTTTCATAATAATTTTTAAACGTTAAATAATTTACTCATGAATATAAAAAACTATTCTTTTTAAAATTATTTACTAACATAATTCATCATAAGTTCTTACTTCAACTGTATTATCTGTTAATTGAATAATTTGATTACATCGTTTAAGGGTAGTCAGTCTATGAGCTATAATAAGTATAGTTAAATCTTTATCAACTTTTTCAATAGCACTCATAACTGATTTTTCAGTTTCGTTATCTAACGCACTAGTTGCTTCATCAAGAATAAGTACACAAGCATTTTTATAGAGTGCTCTTGCGATTCCAATACGTTGACGTTGCCCACCAGATAGGCGAACTCCTCTCTCACCTACAAATGTTTTATATTTATCTGGCCATTTCTCAATAGTTTTTGCAATTTGAGCTTGTTGCGCAACTTTTTTTACTCTTTGGAAATCAATTTTCTCTAATGGAACCCCAAAAGCAATATTTTCTTCTATTGAATTATCCGACAAAAATATATTTTGAGGTACATGAGCAATATTTGCTTGCCATGATCTTCGATTAATATCATCAATTGGCTTTCCATCAACTTTAAATTGACCTTTTGTTTGTGATAATAGTCCCATAATAATATCAAGAAGCGTGCTTTTACCAGTGCCAGTTTTTCCAACAAATCCAATTCGCATTCCTTTGCGAAAAGTCAAGTTAACCTTTTTTAGAATCAAAGGACTATTTTTCTTATACTTAAAACTTAAATTTTCTAACTGAATTTGTTTATTAAATGGCATTCGTCTTGATTGAGATTCACCTAAAAAATCTGGAAGAGGTTGGTTTAATAAATTAAGAACATCATTGAATGATGCATATGACCCCCTAATAGTGCTATATGAGCTATAAGCTTGTTGAAGTGCGGGAAGAAGCCTTTGAGCACCAAGTGCTAATGCGCCAAGAATTGGTACCACTTTTATAAGTCCTCCGTCTTGTAGACTCATTGAGTATGCAATTATAGCAATAATAATCATACCTATTGGTTCCATTAAAAATCGTGGGCTGCTGCTGATAAATATATTAATTGCAGATGCTTTACGTAAAGGAAGATCTGCATTGCGATATAAATTACAATAAAAATTCTGAGTACTATCAATCAAAATATCACGTATTCCACCGAGGCCCTCTTGTAAAGATTTAATCATTTGAGTGGATTGTCTTGCAATACATTGACTATTTTCTTTTAGCTTATGACGGGTAAATTTTGAAACTATCCAATATAATCCCCCAAAACCAAATGCTGCAACGAATGCAGCTTCTAAATTAATAAACATAAGTGCGCTAATAATAGCAACAATAAATACTGTTGAGCTTATTAAAACTAATGTTGGATTTATGATTCCATTTATAACGGCACTAGTCTTTGTAATAATTCCATTAATTATTTCACTGCTATTTCGAGAGATATGAATTGCATACTCTTGATAAATTGTCCTTCGATATATATCAATGCTTAAATCTGCACCAATTGCAAATGCCAGCCTTGTCATTGAATAAAGCAACATTAAACGTATACCTGCTGCACAAATTATAGATATAACAAATATTATTGTTACTGGAAATATTAATTGATTAGGATTAGTAAGCTTTAATAATTCTATAAATGGCTGGGCAATTTGATGATTAAATACTTGCTCTGGAGCTGTAAGTACTCCCAAAAAGGGAAGGACAGCACCTAAACTTACGACCTCTAACATTGATGCCAGAATCATTAATGCTAGAAGAAGGCCTAATTGGCGTTGGCGCCTCCCAGAAAGATGATTCCAAATTTTTTTTAAGTCATTCAACTTAATTTAACTAATATTGATGAGATTACTAACATTTTTCTATTTTCTTTTATTTTATTATTTGTTCTAAGTAAAAAAATTTGTACCAAGCTGCAAAATTCGCAACGCCTTTCTTTATACTTGTACTTGGTTTATAGTCAAACTGCGCAACCAAGTCATCCACATTTGCATATGTGTCTTGTACATCACCGGGTTGGAGAGGTAGCATCACTTTTTTTGCTTTCTTATCCAATGAAGTTTCTAAAGCTTCAATATAATCAATAAGTTCTACAGGTGTGTTGTTACCAATATTATAAACTCTATATGGCGCACTGCTTGATGCTGGATCCGGTTTATTACTATCCCAGTCTGGATTTGTTTTTGCTGGGTTATCTAGAACCCTAATGATACCCTCGACAGTATCATCAATATAAGTAAAGTCTCTACGGTGTTTGCCAAAGTTAAACACTTTGATAGGTTTATCATTCATAATCGCTCTAGTAAATTTTTGTAGTGCCATATCTGGCCTATCATAAGGGCCATACACCGTGAAAAATCTTAGACCTGTAGTTGGTAAATTATAAAGATGGCTATAGCTATGCGCCATAAGTTCGTTGGCTTTTTTAGTAGCTGCATAAATACTTACTGGATGATTAACACTGTCATGAGGAGAAAATGGTTGTTTGGTATTAAGTCCATAAGTAGAGCTTGATGAGGCATATACGAGATGCCCTATTTTGTTATGTCGACAACCTTCTAAAATATTAGCAAAGCCTACCAAGTTAGTATCTATATAAGCTAGAGGATTTTCAATAGAGTACCGCACACCTGCTTGCGCTGCAAGATTAATAACACCATCAAATTTTTCATCTTTAAAAAGCTTTGCTATAGCCTCGCGGTCTTCAATATTCATTCTTATATGCTTGTAGTTTATATGATCAGAATGACGAGCAAGACGAGCCTCTTTAAGGGCTGGATCGTAATAGTTATTATGATTATCAATACCTATTACATTATCACCACGCTCGAGAAGTTTGATTGAGAGTGCTGAACCAATAAATCCTGCTGAGCCTGTTATCAAAAATTTCATAAAAAAAATTTATTAAATTTATTACTTATTTATTTATAATTGATTCATTTTATTTCACTGGTTAATCTGAGTTAAACAAATCTCTCGAATAAACCTTATCCTTCACATCCTTTAATTCGTCTGCCATGCGGTTAGCAACAATCACATCACTTGTTCGCTTGAATACCTCTAAACTATCTATTATCTTTGAATGGAAAAAACTTTTCTCACCTTGTTTGGTTAGAACTGGTTCATAGATAATAACCTCAATACCTTTTGCCTTAATCCGTTTCATAATTCCTTGAATTGATGAAGTCCTAAAATTATCAGATCCTGACTTCATAATAAGCCTGTGTATACCCAATATTTTAGGGTTCCTACTTATGATTGAATTAGCAATAAAGTCTTTACGTGTTTTGTTGGCCTCTACAATAGCGTTTATTAGTGTATTGGGTACATCTTTATAGTTAGCCTTTAATTGTTTAGTGTCTTTTGGTAAACAGTAGCCTCCGTAACCAAATGAAGGGTTATTATAATGTGATCCAATTCTAGGATCTAAGCCTATACCCATAATAATTTGTTTTGAACTTAAATTAAGTGCTTCTGCATAAGAGTCAAGTTCATTAAAATATGAGATTCTCATAGCAAGATAAGTATTACTAAAAAGCTTCACTGCTTCAGCTTCAGTGGAGTCTGTAAATAAAACGTCAATATTCTTCTTTATCGCAGCCTCTTTCAGGATATTTGCAAAGGTCTCCGCCCTTGCAGACTTTTCACCAACAATTATGCGTGAAGGATGTAAGTTATCATAAAGTGCTGAACCTTCTCTTAAAAACTCTGGGGAGAAAATGATGTTATCAATATTAAACTTCTCTTTAATACCTTTAGTATAACCAACTGGTACAGTTGATTTTATAATCATTATGGCTTTAGGATTAATATCAATCACATCTTGAATAACTGATTCAAGAGAGTCGGTATTAAAGAAATTAGTATCTACATCGTAATCAGTCGGTGTGGCAATGATAACAAAATCAGCATCTTTATATGCAAAATCTTTGTTTAGCGTTGCAGTAAAATTTAGTTTTTTATTGACTAAAAAATCCTCAATTTCATTATCTGCAATTGGGGAGATTTTATTATTAAGTTGATTAATCTTTTCTGGAATAATATCAAGAGCAACAACCTCATGATTTTGAGATAAAAGCATAGCACTAGAAAGACCAACGTAGCCAATACCGGCGATTGCTATTTTCATTAAGGTATTCCTGATAAATTTTTAATCATTTTTATATAGACTATTTTATGAGAATATAAAAAAATTATCAAAATCAATAAAATCGATAATTTCATAAGAAATATTTTAGTTCTGATAAAATTAGTACCAAACTAACTACCACCATGAAGTTCCTTTGATAATTGATCAATCTCGCGTTTAATCTGATCATATTCTTGTTTTTTTCTCTTCAAAAAACCTAACGTTAGTCGAGACTTGTTTACCACACCTTCGGGAGTTAAAAGATACAAATAGGCAGATTTGTCAGGATTATGCTTAAATCTTCCCACCTTAACCCAACCTTTTAGCACCAAAGCTTTAAGACAATAGTGAACAGAACCCAAACTTATCCCCATCTCTTTTGCAAGTTCGCGCTGAGTAATTTTGGGCTTCTTTTGAATAAGAACCATTACACGAAAATGTGTATCAAGTTCCTGATTCTTTGATTGTTTTTTCATGAATTGAGTTTTAGGCACGCTACCGCCCTACGTTTTTTTAACCGTATAAAGAGGTTACAATTACATACTGTTCAAAATTGAACAGATTTAGTATAATAGATTTATGATTTACGTTCAACTTAATCTTTTTTATGTCTGCTAATCCATCACAGGAATCTGCCGACGGTTGGTGGGTCGTTGCGACCAAACCTCGTGGTGAGACAAAAGCTAAGGGCCATCTCGAAGCACAAGGTATGAGTACTTACCTGCCTATGATGCAGCGAGAGATTATTCGGGGTGGATTGCGACGGGTAGAGATGGTCCCGCTATTTTCTCGCTATTTATTTTTATTAAACAATGCAAAAGCTCAAGCTAGTGTCCACAATATACGATCAACAAGAGGAGTTAGCCAACTTCTCATGGCAGGTGACCGACCCGCCATTGCTGAAGTTATGCTCGTTGAAGCTATTCAATCATTAGTCGACAAAACAAAGAAGATTGATCAAAATTACTTCAAATCTGGTGATCTAGTGCGAGTGATTAATGGACCCTTTAGTGGCCTGGAGGGGATCTATAAAATGGATAATGGAGATCTAAGAAGTATGGTTCTGATTGAATTTATGCAAAAAAAGCATTCTCTTGGCTTTGAAAAAACTCAACTACGAAAAAGATAAACTTATTATATAATTGTTGCTTTCAAAGGAAGACAAATGACAAAACATGAAAAAAATAGTGAAGACGAAATTGATTTAATTACATTATGTTTATCTTTATGGGAGCACAAATTTAAGTTTATTTTCATGGGGGCAGTCGGGATAATCGTTGGACTAGTCTTCACATTTCAACAAGGATCACGTTATACAACCGATTTCATGGTTATTGTTGGGCACCCTGCATACAAACCAGCATTACTTCTCGAATCTACCGGCATACAGAATATTTTAATTCGAGGTAAGCTAAATCCAAACGAATTACCTCGTTACACTTACCGAGAAAACAAACAAAATAAAGGTATGTTCCAAGTTGTGACCAATAACAAGAATGTGAAAGAACCGACATATGCGCGTATAAAAGAAATTATTACTGAAGCACTGCAGCAACAGAGAGATTTTGCATTGATTGCCAAATCATACAATCCCTCCCAGGTTATCCTAAATGAAGACACAGGAATTATCATGCCCAATAGAGTAATCGCAGAGATTCCTGTTAGTGATATCTTGGAGAATTTTCAGATTAGCTTCGGTGAAACACAGCAAGTTCTTCCAAACCCATTAAAGCATGGGATAATAGGAATGATAGTAGGACTCTTTCTGGGTGCATGCTGGATGATAGTTTCTCTTATTACCCAAGCTTTTCGATTACTAAAGAAGGAAAGTAATTGAAAATTTCATAGTTAATTTAATTCTAGCCATTTTGTAGTTTTATGATAAAAAACCTATATGTTTTTCTTACAGGTAATTTTAAGAATCTTTTAAAGAAGTTACTATGTCTGAACCCACCTCCGGCCAGGTAATATCGAAGTCATTATTTTTCCAATGAATACTTCGTTCATACTCTTTAGAATAAAATTGTGTTGTTTTATAAAGAAACTCTGCATTATCAGTTATTGTCAAAAAACCATGCGCAAAGCCTTGAGGTATCCATAATTGTTTTTTATTTTCTGCCGAAAGTCTTTCAGCAACCCACTGCCCATATGTAGCTGAATTTTTTCGAATATCTAAAGCTACATCAAAGACTTCTCCAGAAATTACTCGAACTAACTTTCCTTGAGCTAATGGTTCATCTTGATAATGCAAACCCCGCAATACGCCTCTTTTTGACTTGGATTGATTATCTTGTACAAATGTGATTTTTTGACCAACTGCATCATTAAATTTTTGCTGGTTGAAAGATTCAAAAAAAGAACCTCTTTTATCTTCAAATACTTCAGGTTCAATCAGTTTTATGTCAGGAATTTTTAAAGAGGTAACTTTCATAATTATTTGATTAGTTTCAAAAGATATTCACCGTACTGATTTTTCATTAAGGGTTTAGCTAAGTTTTTTAAATCATCTTTGGTAATCCAGTCTTTACGGTAAGCGATTTCTTCCGGGCATGCCACCTTTAAACCCTGACGGTTTTCTATAGTAGCTATAAACTGCCCGGCTTCTAACAAGCTTTCATGAGTGCCAGTATCCAACCAAGCATAACCACGATCCATCTTCTCGATAAATAATTCATTCTTTTCTAAATATTTTTTATTTAAATCAGTAATTTCCAACTCTCCCCTTTCAGAAGGCTTAAGATCTCTGGCTAGTTTGACTACCTGTCTATCATAAAAATAAAGACCAGTTACGGCAAAATTAGATTGAGGTTGTGTTGGTTTTTCCTCAAGTGAGATGGCTTTATTTTTATCATTGAATTTCACAACACCATATCGCTCAGGATCATTAACATGATAAGCAAAAATAGTCGCTCCTGAATGTCTTCCATGCGCAGAACTAAGAATACTTTCAAGATCATGTCCGTAAAAGATATTATCGCCAAGTATTAATGTTGGCGAATCATCACCAATAAACTCCTCGCCTAAAATGATAGCCTGAGCGATTCCATCGGGACTTGGTTGGCTAATGTAACTTAACTTTATACCCCATTGTGATCCATCTCCAAGTAGACTTTCAAAATTATGGAGATCTTGTGGAGTAGAAATAATGAGAATATCTTGAATCCCCCCCAGCATTAAAGTCGTAAGAGGATAATAAATCATTGGTTTATCGTAGACTGGTAACAACTGTTTGGAGGTGGTTTTAGTTGATGGGTACAACCTTGTACCAGATCCTCCCGCTAAAATAATTCCCTTACGCCTCATGAACACAACCTCACCTAAAAACCTGTCAAACAATTACGTAATTCTAGCACAAAGGGTTGCCTGTTATTTCTGTTACCAAGGCCTATGTTATAAAGCTAAAAGTGGTTAAAGTATATTTAATTTATAATTTAAGTTTTAAGGATACAAACTTTATTCTGAATAAAGAGATTAAACGGTAATCATTTTAAAAATAGGTTGTTAGATAAGCTTATAAAAAAATCATTACTATTTATTCGTTTATCTATTTCATATAATCACCAGACTTAATATTTTTTACCCACTCTTGATTATCAATGTACCACTGAATTGTTTCACGAATTCCAGTATCAAAAGTTTCATCTGATTTCCATCCAAGGTCTTTTGTAATCTTAGTGGCATCTATTGCATAGCGACGATCATGTCCTGGTCGATCTCCAACAAAGATTATCTGATCTTTGTATGATTTGCCCTTTTTGAGTGGCTTTATTTTGTCAAGTAAATCACAAAGTATATGAACAACCTCTATATTGGTTTTTTCATTAGATCCACCTATATTGTATGTAGCTCCAATTTTTCCTTTAGCTAAAACCAATTCAATACCTTTACAATGATCCAACACATAAAGCCAATCACGTACCTGTTTACCATCACCATAGATAGGTAAATTTTTACCTTGTAATGCATTTAAAATACAAAGCGGGATTAATTTTTCTGGAAATTGATAAGGGCCATAATTATTTGAACAATTTGTTGTAATAACCGGTATGTTATAAGTATGGTGCCACGCCCGAACTAAATGATCTGAAGCCGCTTTTGATGCGCTATATGGACTATTAGGTTGATACTTATTTGACTCCTTAAATGCTGGATCATTAGCGTTTAAAGTTCCATAAACTTCATCGGTAGACACATGCAAAAAACGAAATTTATTTCTTAACTCTATTGGCAAATCTTTAAAGTAAAAACGAACCTCTTGCAGTAAACGATATGTGCCTAAAATATTCGTTTGAATAAAATCATCTGGCCCATAGATAGAGCGATCTACGTGGCTTTCTGCCGCAAAATTCAAAATTGCTCTTGGATGATATTCTTTTAAAATTTTCGCTATGAGCTTAGAATCACCAATATCCCCTTGCAAAAATATATAATTTGGATTTGATTTAATAGATTTATGATTATCTAAATTTCCAGCATAAGTTAATTTATCAAGCCCAATTATTTTTTCATTAGAATGACTTAACCAATTTAGAGTAAAATTTGATCCAATAAATCCAGCAGCACCAGTCACCAAAATAGTCACGAATTGATACCTAATCCTTCCTCAATTAGATCACATAAAATATGGCCCACAGTAATATGCATTTCCTGAATACGAGCTGTGGTTTGAGACGGTATTATAATTGATTGATCTACAAGCTTAAATGCTTCGCCACCACCCTTCCCTAAAAAACCTACTGTATGTATTTTTTTTTCTTTTGCCACCCTAAATGCATTATTTACATTATTACTATTACCAGAAGTTGATATACCGATTAATATATCACCTTCAACCCCTAATGCTTCAATTTGTCTTGAAAATATATGGTCATAGCCATAATCATTTACAATACAGGTCATAACAGCACTATCTGCATTAAGCGATATAGACTTAAGAGGCTTTCTATCATCCTTAAAACGACCTACTAGTTCTCCGGTTAAATGTTGTGAATCTGAAGCACTTCCTCCATTTCCACACCAAAAAATTGTTTTATCTCCTTTTAAAGAATAAATCAAAAGCTTTGCAATATCCTCTATGGAAGCTTCCAAAGTATTAAGTTGATTTAAGACTTCTTTATGTTCTTTTAAATTTGATTTAATAATTTTATTCATAAGTCTGATTATAATCTTATTAATCGCAATAGCATAAAAAAACCGGCTTTCGCCGGCTTTTAACTATTTGATCCTTGCTTCTCTAAGAGTTGCTTTATCCGTAATTTTTCTTTTTTGAAACGCCTTACTCTATCATCTGGCATGTAGTTTTGATAACTAGTTTGAACAATTTCCTCTAATTCTTGATGTCTACTTTTAAGTGCTTTTAAGTCCATATTTGTCCTCTAAAGAAATTAAAAATTAACTTAACTTACAAACTAACTCTATACCTATTAAAAAAAAATTTCTAGGTTTTTTTTTAAAACCCCTTAGATTTAAAGAAAAAATAAAATAAAATTCCCATTAATAATATCGGTATTGCTAAAAAAAATGACTCTTTTGGGGTTTTGAGGATATCTTTAATGGAATTACGATAAAAAAATAGAATCATCATAAAAGCAAGTAATAAACCAACAAACTGAAAACTAGAATTCATAATGTATATTATAATGTAGTAATTAAATTTTATGAGATCTATATGAAAGCATTAGTTAAAAGACATGCGAAAGAGGGTTTATGGTTAGAGGATATGCCAGAACCAGAAATTGGCAATAATGATGTATTGGTAAAAATAAAAAAAACAGCTATCTGTGGGACTGATATTCATATTTACAATTGGGATGAATGGGCTCAAAAAACAATTCCTGTTCCAATG
>MDSV01078929.1_pt1 | contig 39018 bp, 35 predicted proteins | sample 810851 | NCBI WGS metagenome assembly MDSV01 (sample SAMN05326640, study PRJNA326480) | marine metagenome | isolation source: seawater | place: Atlantic Ocean: North East | collected 2012 | reverse complement strand
TATAGATTTTATTCAGAAAAAAGAAGGTCAAAGTAAAATTAAACTTGCCTCTCAAGATTTAAGAAAAAGGTGGAAAATGAAACAAGAAAAATTAAGTCCAAATTATACCTGTAAAATAGAAGAAATCATACTAGTAAAATGAAAAAAAGTAATCTTAATTTTTTAAAACCAAAAAAAGGAAACTCAATGGGTCAGTGGTTAATTGAAAATGGTATTTCCGCAGGATTCCCATCGCCTGCAGATGATTTTAAAGAGATAAGGATTAGTCTGGATGAGGAGTTAATACAAAATAAAGAAGCTACTTTCTATGCAAGAGTGAGCGGAGATTCAATGCAAGATGCCGGATTATCTGACGGAGATTTGATTGTGATTGATAGAGCCCTTGATATAGAAAACAATAAAATTTGTGTCTGTTTCTTGGATGGAGATTTTACAGTTAAGAGAGTTGTAAAAAAAGGAGAAAAATTATTTCTAAAACCTGAAAACAAGGATTATAAAGAAATTGAAATAAAAAAAGATAGTGAGCTTATAGTTTGGGGAATTATTACATATGTTATAAAACGTGTAAATTGATAAATAAGTTGATAGTTTAATATTCTTTTACGGGTCTCAAATAAAATTAAATTATAATTTTACAACCGGAACTTTTTTCCAATTTATAGTTTCATCAGCTTTTTTAATATCAATAAATTCAAAATCGTTTACCCATCTATTTAACTTTTTCATGGAAGATTTTAAACCAACATAAGATTTAAATTTTCTAAAATTTGACAATTCCTTTATCATAGGTTGCTCAGGATCAAAATCTCTAGGATGAAAATAAGTCATTATATAATCACTTTTTGAGGACCAGTATTTAATTAGATTGTAAGGTGTCAATCTAAAATAACCGCCACCAGAGTATATCCAATCATTAAATAATAACTTGGTAGTATTTATAGGAAACTCTTTTAATTCTAATCCATTGTATATTAGTTTTGAGGGAATTGCTAACTTATAACTAGGAATTCCGCCATGTGCCCTACTTGCAGGAAATACTGAACAATCATGAGTAATTCCATTTTTGATTAATACTTCAAAAGCCCATTTATTTTTTTCAGTAATTGAGAAACCCGGTGCTCTAAAATATTGGACTTTTTTTCCAGTTATTTGCTCAATTATATCAATCGATTTTATTAAATCTTCTGAAATTTCTTTTCGTGACTGTTCATACATTAGCTGATGATAATATGTATGAGATCCAATTTCAAAATTTAAAGAATCAATTTTTTTTACAATGTGTGGGTATTTTTCAGCTATCCAACCAACGACAAAAAATGTTGCTTTAAGATTATTGATTTTTAAAAATTGAAAAATTTTGTCCATGTTTTGGTTAATACGTTCCTCATATCTATTCCAGTTTATTTCAGTCTTTGTACTCTTGTTGTCAAGAATATGGAACCATTCTTCAATATCAAATGTTAAAATTTTCATTAAAAAAAATTTTTTCCTGACCTCAAAAACTCTTTTACATCACTTGAGGTTGGAAACGAATAGTAAGTCATTTTTGAATCAGGATTGGAAATTAATTTAACTTTATCTTGACTTATTAAATTTATGGATTCAGCAATAAGTTCCATTCCTAAATGTTTTGTAGCCTTAATTAATTCCGATTGTGACATGTTTTTTATTTCTATTTTCTTTTGAAGTATTATAGGTCCACTGTCAATACCCTCATCTACAAAAAAAACGGATACTCCTGTATTTTGTTCATTATTTTTAAGAACCCAAAAAGTTGGCATTAACCCTCTATACTTTGGCAAAAGAGCAGTATGCAAATTTATACAGCCATTAGGAGCCAAAGAAATAAGGTCTTTTTTGAAAATTTGATTTCCTAATATTGAAACCAATAAATCTGGATCAAAGCTCTTAATTAATTTCAAACTTGATTTATTATTGATAGATTCACTTAATTTTATTTGTGTAATCATTTCTGTTTTCAAAAAATTTTTAATTGACTTCTTAAATATTTTACTGTAAATAAATTTTATTGAATAATAGATAAAAAATTTTATTCCAAAAATATTATAGGTTTTAAATGCTTTTTTAAAAAATGAATCTTTTTTGCCAAAAGGTGAAACATCTGAGACAATACAACCCACAATTTTAAATTGACTTGGCAATAATGACAGTAAGTAAGCCAAGTTTTCTTTAAGATAAAATGGATCATCTTGGGTAATAATTATAATTCTCATTTTATAATTTTGAAGCTTTAGTATACCATTTATCTCTCAAAATAGATATCTCTTTTTTAGACATCCATTTAAAAGTAATTTCATATGATTTTTTGATTGATATATTTTGTTTAAAACCATGTTTTCTAATTTTATCAGAAATGAAATAAGTAGGGGTGATAAATTTTTTAACCCGCATTGAGTTTATTTTTAAATCCTTGCCTGTCAATTTTTGAATTAAATCTATCGGTAAGGTAAATATTTTTGTAAACCATAAAGGTATTTTAATTGGTTTGCCTTGATTTGTAATTTTTGAGATTATTAATGACTGAGAGTTAATATTTTGCTGGGGATAATCGCTATAATTATAAATAAATTGTTTTTTATCTATTTTTTTCAAACAAAATAAAACTGAATCAACTAAATTACCAGCATATGCAATTGATTTAATATTTCTACCATCTCCAATTATTGCAAAAACTCCGCTCCTAATTTGATTAATCAAATTAAATACATTTCCAAAATTATATTCTCCAAAAACAACTGCAGGTCTAACAATTATTATTTGTAGTCTTTGATTTTTTTTGTGCCATAATTTTATTAAATTCTCTGCTTCTAATTTTGACTTTCCATAATCATTTTTAGGTAACTGACTTGAATTTTCATCTTTACCATATTCAGAATTTCCATAGGTTGCTACGCTTGAGAAGAAAACATACTTTTTTATCTGAGGATTATTACTAATAAAATTTAAAATATTTTTAGTTCCTTCTACATTAGTTTCATAATAATATTTTTGAAAATCAAAATGAACAGCTGCTAAATGTATAACTGTTATATTATCGTATTTACTTAAATCAATTTTATTTAAATCGTTAGGATTTAAAATGTTACATTTTGTAAATTTTACTTGGTTAATTCCTTCATCAATGTCAAGATTCAATATAATATCATTATTAAGTTTTTTGAAAAAATGATTTCCTATAAAACCTGAGCCTCCAATTAAAATATATTTCATTAAACTTTCTATATTTTTAAAACAACTACTTTAAAATTAATTTATAATACTTATCTAAAACTATTTTCTTTGAATATTTTGATAAAGCTAATTTCCTACATTGTTGTGAAAATATTTTTATGCATTTTTGGTCATAAATTTCATTTAATAAAGTTGGGATTTTTTTAATATCATTATTACCTATTACCCATCCAGTTTTCGAAGATTTAATCATTAAAGCAATTTCACTTTTAGGATTTCCAATAAATAGGATTGGCTTTCCAGCTGCCAAAATATTGTATGATTTACTGGGAACTCCTAAGCCATACATTTTTGGACTTAAGGTTACTAATCCTATATCACATGCATTTAAAAAAATATTTTGATTTTCTCTTGGCATACCATCAATAAAAGTAATATTTGAAATTTTATTTTTTATTACTTCCTTCTTCAAATCATCTAAAATTGCACCATCCCCAATAAATAAAAAATGGAATTTTTCATTACTACAGTTACTAATTATAGGAATTAATCTTTCAATACCTTGCAGTCTTCCCATATTACCAGCAAAAAGTATAACCATTTTATTTTCAAGTTTAAACTTTTTTATAATTGGATTTTCTTTTTTTAAAGCTGGCTTAATATCATCTGTTTGAGACCAATTAGTAATTACTTTTATTTTGTGATGATTCTTAGGATTAATTTTGGATTTAAAAATTTCACTCATATCGCAACCGAGTGTGATTATATTATCAAATTTTCCATAGCATATGTTGAATATATAATTAAGAAACTTATAAAAAATTGAAGAATTTTTTATAATATTAGAGGCATGTAGATTTTCAGGAAATACATCATGAACAAGTACAGTTGCTTTAATATTTTTCTTTATTATTTTAATTATTGGAATTATTAAAACAATAAAAGCCGGATTAGTTACAATTAAAATTTTATCTACTTTTTTAAGATTTAATACGGTTTTTATTGTAAAACTTATGGTCATAAAAAATAATTTCAACAACCTTTCGAAAACATTATTCTTATTGAGAGATAAACTTTTTAATCGATGAATTTTTATTTTTTTATCAATTTTTTTATTACTTAATGAATCAGATTTATTACTAGCTGTAATTACAGTTACATTATTTTTTCCTTTTACAAGACGTTCTGCAATAGCTGTCATAGAATATCCTGTTGCATTGAGATCAGGATAAAAATATTCTGAAAGAATTAATATACTATTAGTTTTCATTCAAACTGAAGATTTAAGGGAGTTAATTGTTTTGTAACTTTAAAATTCTTTTTTCCAAACGAATTTATTCACATAATCCGTGTAGCTTAAAACAATTCTAACTACCTTTTCGGAAACATTAGGCATAGAATAATCAGAAACGATTTTTGTTTCAGTTTTTGAATTTATTAAATGTTCGATTGCTTGGATAATTCTATCTGATGAGAATCCTACTAGAGGAACTGCTCCCTCTTCCATTGCTTCAGGTCTCTCATGAGCTTCACGAATATTTAATGCTTTAAAACTTAATATAGAAGATTCTTCACTTATTGTGCCACTATCCGAAAGAGTTACTAGTGAGTTTAATTGAAGATTTACATAATCTGTAAAACAAAGTGGTTTTAATAAACAAATTTTATTGTTTATTTCTAATTTATTTTTTTTAATAGCATTTTTTGTTCTTGGATGAGTTGAAAATATAATTTTAAACCCATAAATATCTATAATCTTTTCTAAAGAATTTATTAATTTTTTTAACCTTTTAGGGTCTTCAATATTTTCTTCCCTATGTGCTGAAACAACAAAATATTCTTGTTTTTTTAATTTTAAGTCATCTAATATTGTTGAAGCTTGAATCTTTGTCATATTATGTCTAATAACTTCATACATTGGCGAACCAGTCTTTATAATTCTATCAGGACTTATGCCCTCTCTAATCAAATATTCTCTAGCAATATCGGAGTAAGTTAAATTTATATCCGAAATATGATCGACAATTTTTCTGTTAGTTTCCTCTGGCACTCTGTAATCAAAGCATCTATTTCCGGCTTCCATATGGAAAATTGGAATTTTTTTCTTCTTAGCAACAATAGCACATAAACAAGAGTTAGTATCTCCAAGAACTAAAAAAGCATCAGGCTTGATTTTATCTAATATTTTTTCAATCTTGATTAAAATCTGACCAATAGTCTCTGAGGCAGAATTTGCAGCTGCATTTAGAAAAAAATCGGGTTTTCTAATACTTAAGTCTTTATAAAAAATCTCATTAAGTTCAAAATCATAATTTTGTCCTGTATGTACAGAATAATGTTTAATAGATTTTGAAGCATCAAGAGCATTAAAAACCCTAGACAATCTAATTATTTCTGGCCTAGTACCTACTACAGTTAAAATTTTGAATTTATTCATAAAACAAATTTAATATTAAACATCCTCATAATAAGTATCTGAATCAATTTCATTATAGTGTTCATTAATCCAAAATGAAGTAATTAAATCTTCATTACCAATATTTTTGATATTATGAGTATACCACAATGGCATATCAATAAATGATGGTTCTTCACCATCTAACTTAAAACTATATTTTTTTTTACATCCATATTTTCTAAACTCAATTAAAGCCTTTCCTTTCAATACTGAAAATCTTTCAATTTTTCTGGTGTGAAAATGATTTCCTCTTGTTTTTTGTGGTTTGGTTATTGAATAAGAAAATTGACCTCCTGTATTTTCCCTAATTAATTCAACAAAATTCCCTCTAACATCGATGTTATTTTTATAAACTATTGGATATAAATCATAATTAAAATAAGATCTAAATGTGTTAAATAAATTTAAATCAAATTTTGATTCAAGTTTAGGTACTTTATGGTTTAAAATATATTCTGATTTAAAATTCTTCAATTTTAATAAAACCTCAGAGACCTTAATTTCAATATCTTGATTAATCTTAATTTTTTTCGATTTTTTTTTGGTTTTAAATAATTTAAAAATTTTAAAAATTAAGTTATCAATATATATGAGAGGGACATTGTTGTCAACTAATATTTTAGATTTTTTATTATTAATCAAATTATGTGAAAAAGTAGAGATAAAAGAATTGTAATTAGGTTTACAAAATGGTCCAAAAACGTTTGGAATTATCAAGCCATGGAATAAGATATCATTATTAGAACACCAACTTTCGAACAATAATCGTGATCTCTTTTTAGATTTTCCAAATTGTGTAGATAATTTTTCTTGAATAGATGAAGAAAAAATTAATTTTCCTTTAAATTGAGTTCTTTCGAATGATGATATAATTTTTTTAGCCATATCCATATTTGAACTATATATAAATTTTTCATCATTATGTCTATTTATACCTGAAAGATGTACAATTACATCAGATTTTTTAACAAAATTATCTAATAAAGAATTATTATCAAAAAAAGATTTTTTAAAATCAATAATTTTAAATTCTTTTTTATTTAAGGATAACCAATTTTTCAAATGTGTACCTATAAATCCTGAACCTCCTGTTATACCAACTTTTATCATTTTATAAAATATCTTTTCTAATTTGAGGTAGTTTTAAAAGAAGTTCTTTCATTCCATTAATATCTAATCGTGATGTATTGTGTGAATTATATTCTTCAATTTTATAATCTAAGACCTCACCGGATGAAATATAATTTCCATAATTTAAGTTTCTATCATCAATAGTTATTCTATAATAATTATCTAAATTTTCAGATTTAAGCATATCTTCTTTAGTTACAAGGGTTTCGTAAAGTTTTTCTCCATGTCTCGTTCCAATAATTTTAATTTTTGATTTTGAAGAGTAAAGATCTAATAGAGCTTTAGCTAAAACTTCAACAGTTGCAGCAGGAGATTTTTGAACAAATAAATCACCTTGATTACCATTATTAAATGCATATAAGACTAAATCTACAGCATCATCAAGTGTCATCATAAATCTAGTCATATTTGGATTTGTTATTGTTAAGTCTTTACCTTCTTTTATTTGTTTAATAAATAGAGGGATTACAGAACCTCTAGATGCCATAACATTTCCATATCTAGTAACATTAAATATTGTAGATGAATTGTTTAAGGATCTTGCCTTAGAAATTGCTATTTTTTCCATTAATGCTTTAGACATGCCCATAGCATTAATTGGGTATGCGGCTTTATCTGTGCTTAAAACTACGACTTTAGTTACATTATATTTTTCTGCCGATAAAAGCACATTATTTGTGCCAATTATATTTGTTTTTACAGCTTGCATTGGGAAAAACTCACAAGATGGTACTTGCTTTAATGCTGCTGCATGGAATATAAAATCACATCCATTAACTGCATAATCAACACTAGATGAATCTCTAACATCACCAATAATGAATTTAATCCTATTATTATTAATTTTTTTTCTTAGATCATCTTGTTTTTTTTCATCTCTACTAAAAATTCTTACTTCTTTAAATAGAAAATTATTAGAAAATTTATTTAAAAAAGCACTTCCAAACGATCCAGTTCCTCCTGTTATTAGTAATGTCTTATTTTCAAAAAGTGCATATTGTTCCATTATTGTTATTATTTAAATTTAAATTTAAGATTTTATTATATCAAATCATTAATTATACATCTAAGGTCATGCATTCCTTTAGTTGATGAGAATTTAAGTTTTGACAATTTATGTCCGTTGATTGCAATTTTTTTTAATAATTTATCATCTGAGATGATTTTTTCTAGATTTTTTTGAAAAATATTGTTTTCTCTAGGCGGAGATAAAAGAGCGTTTTCTCCATTATTCAAATTGTCTGAAATAACCCCAGCTGATGAAGAAATCACTGCTAAACCAGACGCCATAGCTTCAATTATAGCATTTGGCATGCCTTCGTACCAGGACGGAAAAACAAAAATATTATGATTTTCATAAATTTTAATTAACTGATCTGAATTTAGCCATCCTAATAATTTGACATTGTTCAAATCATTTTTTTTAATGTAGTTTTTTAAAGACTTTTCTGCATTTCCACCTCCAACCAATGTAAGATTGAAATCTATACTTTTCATCTTTAAGTTTTTAATAGTTTGAATTAAATCAAATACACCTTTAGTTTCTTCAATCCATCCAACAAACAATAATTTATATGAGCAATTTTTGTCATAATTTCTTAACTCACCTACCTTAATTAGTTCATCAGTTGCTGTCCAGTTGTTTAGAATTTTAACTTTTTTCTTTTCAATTTTTAAAATATTTAATGCGAATTTTTCCCATTTTTTTCCTTGACATAAAAAAATAGATGCTTTTGAATATAATGACCTAATTATTTTAAACATTAATTTAGAATTTTCGACTTGATGAATTAACCTGCCTGCACGTGGAAAAATCAATGTTTTAGATTTAAAAGAATTACATATTAATATCATTAATCCTTTTTCAATTGCACTTGATCCATCTGATGAAAAAATTAATGAAGCATCAGGTCTAAATGAGATTAACTTAAAAAATAAATTAATGATTCTATTAAATGCTAGTATAGATCTTATAAAAAAATTTGGCGGAGGATTTGATATTTGAGATGAATTTATTGTTATAATCTCAAACTCTTTACTGATTTTTGATTTTAAAATAATACTACAGGATTTTAATATACCACCATATATTCTTCTATCACTTCTTGGGAAAGCTCCAACAATTAATAATTTTGGTTTTTTCAAGCTTGCATAATTTTATTAATAGTTTTTTTCCAGAAAATAAATTCATAATTACCTATTATACTAATTAATTTTTTATTGTCTCCATAATGGACTTTAATATCATCATTTCTAACTCTATTTTTTTCTATTTTACATTTAATTTTTTTTTCAGAAAGACTTATCATTTGATTAACTAAATCAATTAATAGTGAAGGTGTTCCAGTGCAAATATTAACAACTTCACCATATGCTTTGTTGTTATTAATCAACTTCCACATTATACAGACTACATCAAAAACGTCAATAAAATCTCGTTTAATATTTAGGTTTCCTGTTTTTAAAACACCCTTATATGGCATTAAATTAATTTGAGAATAAAAATTTCCAATTGCTAAATGTTTAGGTATATTTTCTCCAATAATATTAAATGGTCTTACAACAACTAGTTTTCTATGACTTTGCTGCCATGAAATCGAATTTAAAGTTTGTTCGTATTTAGTTTTTCCATAAATCGATTTAGGTTTTGGTTTTAAGCCCTCATTAATAGGTAAATCATTAGGTTTTATAGTACCATATTCAGCAGAGCTGCCTACTACAATAATTTTTGTGTGATTATGTAAATTGTTTTTTTCTAATGAGCTTAGTAAATTATTAGCATAAGTGATATTTACAGATTTTATACTGTCATCATCCAGAGAGTTGTCTGATGTCCCAGCTAAATGAAAAAGATAATCAGGTTTTATTGATGAAATGGCAAGATTAATTTGTTTTTTATCAGTAATATCATCAATATTATAATTTTTACAATTTGGTATTTTTTTATTACCAAAACTAAAAATAGAAAAATCTTTGCTTAAAGTTTTATTTAAATAATTTATTAAATGTTGTCCTAAAAACCCTCCGGCACCTGTAATTACAATATTCATCTAATAGGTAGAAATATATCTCTCTCTTCCGAAAAGATCTTTTGTGCTACTTCATAATCATCAACTCGACCAATATCTAGCCATTTACAATCTTGTTCATGACATAGGACTTTATGACCACTATTTTTTAACTTAATCATTAAATTTGGAATATCTAAATATTCATTCTTTTTTACTAGATTTTTAATTGATGCTTTATTAAAAACATTTATACCCATACTTACTTTATAATCAAAAGTTGGTTTTTCAGTATAATTTCTTAATTCAGATTTCTCATCTAGCTCCAATACTCCAAAATCAATATTAACTTTTCTAGAAAAGGTAGCAATTGTTGCAGAAGATTTTTCCAAAATGTGAGTACTATATATATTTTTAAAATCAATACTAGTAAGAAGATCTCCATTTAAAACTAGAAAATCATTTTCAAGATCATTCATTACTAAACTTATTGGGCCTGCAGTCCCTAAAGGTTCAGTTTCAACAGAGTACTTGATTGATACACCAAAGTCAGCACCATCTTTAAAATAAGATTCAATCATGTGATGTAAATGACCCACAGCCATAATGATTGATTTTACTCCAAAAAATTTAAGTTGTTTAACAATAACCTCCAATATGGGCATATTATCAATTGGCATTAATGGTTTAGGTAAATTTGCAGTGTAAGGCATTAATCTTGTTCCTTTTCCACCGGCTAAAATAAGAGCTTGCATTTTAAATATTATATGATTTTGTTTTATAAAAATCTAAATTATCTGAAATAAAATCTATAGTCTTTGTTAATCCTGCCCTTAAATCAATTTTAGGTTCCCAATTAATTAATTTTTTGGCTTTAGAATTATTACTTATTAAATTCATTACTTCGCTATCTTTCGGTCTTATCCTATTACTGTCCGAGATAATTTCTTTGTTTATACCCATTATATCCATAATTAGATTGGCAATTTCTCCAATCGACGCTGCTTTTCCATAGCCTAAATTAATTACCTCACCTACATGTTGATTATATTTTGCAGCATTAATAAAGCCTTGAACGGTATCTTCAACATATGTAAAATCTCTTAATGGGGACAAATCACCTAACAATAGATTCTTTTCAGTTAATAATTGTGATATTATAGTTGGTATTACAGCTCTTGAAGATTGTCTTGGACCGAATGTATTAAATGGTCTTACTGTTATTACTGGTGTTTTAAAAGAATTATAGTACGACTCCGATAATTTATCAGCTGAGATCTTAGATGCAGAGTATGGTGATTGACCCTGTAAAGGATGTAACTCATCAATTGGAGTATATTGTGCAGTACCATAAGTTTCAGATGTTGATGTATTAATAATCAATGGAATCTTATTTTTTCTTGTAGATTCTAAAACATTAACAGTCCCTTGTATATTTGTTTTAACATAACTTAATGGGGCTTCATATGAATATGGTATTCCTATAAGTGCTGCAAGGTGAAATATTATATCTTGACTATTTGTATGGTAATCCATAAAACTAGAATCTTCGATATTTCCTTTAATTACTTTTAATGATTTTATTGTATCTGAATCAAGAAATTCAAGATTAGACCAATCACTTCTTGAATTGTAATGAAGCATTGCAGTTACGTGTGCTCCCTCGTTTGCTAGTTTAGAACATAAATGACTACCAATAAAGCCACCTGCTCCAGTAACAAAAACTTTTTTATTTTTTAAATTCATTTTTATAGTCTAAAATTTAGATAAAAAGTTCATATAATATCAAAAATTAATCATTTTAAAGATACAAAATCTGTTACCATAATTCCGTTTTTAAAATTATAGGTGTGTGTACCTGTAGCATCTTTAAAACTATCAGATGATAACTTAAACTCGATTTTTTCTTTATAGTCATGTTCATCTAATTTTATAATTTTTGAAACTCCCACACCCTCTCCATATTTATCCCAACCTTGTATTTGAAATGATCTAAAGATATTATCATTATCAAATATAATTCCTGCATTTCTAGCTATTTGGGAATCAAAAATTAATGGATTTTTTGGGTGCGAAGTCCAATTATTTGAAATTAAATTTTCAGAATAGAATGCATGCAGTTCAGAGCAATGCTCACCTGAATTTGAAGTATCAATATTTGTTAGAATCCACCACTTATTGTTTAATTTAAAAATATTTGAATCGACAGCAGAAATATTATTTATCAATACTTTTTCTAATTTCCATTTAAGTGGAAAATCAAGACATCTATATAATCTAACTTCTTTTGCTGCTGATGATTCTGGAATCATGTAAATTTGTCCATTATCCTCAAAAACATTTGGATATGACAAGTGAAAATTTTCATCTATTACTTTTCCAATGTATTTTTCTCTTTCATCATTAAATTCATAAACTGAAATATGACCTTTTTTTAATGAAAAGTCGTATTCTTCAACAAAACAATAATCTTTTTGGTTACGTCTAAATAGAAAGGGATCAGCAATGAAAGAATTGGGTGGATTTTTAATTATTTTTGATTTTCTAATTGATATATCTCTCCAATCATTTGAGTATTGATAAGCTACATTCCATTTAAGTTTTCTTCCAAGAATTTTATTAAAAAGTTTTTTTAGTAGATATTTGAAAGTTTTAAATAGATAAATTAATTGGTCTCCAATAGATGGTATTAAATATAAAGGCTTATCGTATGGTTTTTTTGAAAATACTTTTACGTTATTTTTTTTAAAAATATCTTCTAATAATAAATGCATAAAGACATTTGCCTTCTTATAAAGTTTAATCATATTTAATGTGTAAAAATAACTTGTTGGAATATTACCTTTAAAGATTACATCTCCACCATCCAATTCTTCGTTGAGTATTTGAATAACAAAACCAGTACTTTTTTCTCTTTTGTAAACTTCCCAAAACCCAGGTGGTGAACCCCTATTAACATCATTATCTCCATGATGAAATGAAATTATTCCTTTTTTACATATATTTAATATTTCTCCACGAAGTATTCCAGAGCCTCCTCTAACTAAAATATCTAAATTTTCCTTTTTAATTTTGTTAATATCTTCTGTTGAGAATTTATGAACAAATCCACTTTTTGAAACTATCGGTTTAACTGAAATTTTTTTTAAATCAAATGAATTAATTGGATGTTTTTTAAAAAATTCATTTGTATTAATAAATCTTTTAACAAAAATTCTTTCAAAAAATGCTATAACCTTGAAGCAAAATTCATTAATGGACTTAACAATATTTTTTCTTTTTACAAAATGACTCTCTTGAATAATAAGACATGATATTTCATAATCATTTGATTTTAAAGATTTTTCTATCAGATCAAAAATACTCCACGATTGAGACTTATTATCTATAATTAAACCAACTCTTGCTTTGCTCATAACTTTATTATTTATTTTGAATTATAAGATCTTCGTATTTATTTAACATTTCATTCAAATCAAAGTTTTTAACTGCAAATTCCCTAGCTCTTTTACTTATAATTGACTTTAATTTAGGATCCATATTATTGAGTTTTTCTATGCTTCTGCATATTGATTCAGGAGAAAGAGGATCACATAACAAACCTCTAAGATTATCACCGATAATTAATGGATGGTCACATACTGATGAAGCTATAACAAAGCAACCTGAAAGCATTGCCTCACATAAAACCATAGGTAAACCTTCATATATACTTGGAATTATAAGTGCATCAGTATCCTCATAATAATCATATATATTATCAACAGATTCAATCCAATTCCATTTATTTTTAATTGATTTATTTTCATTTAAAAATGAGTCCATTTCATTTTGCATATTTATTGACAAAAAATCTTTTGATGATCTTAAATCTTCATCTCTTCTTCCTATCCAAGTAATTTCTGGAAGCCATTTATTTCTTGATTCAAATAATGATAGCGCTTTTAAAAAATTTAATCCATTTTTGGGATATGCGACACGCCCAACAACTAGAATTTTTTTAATACCAGCAGATTTTTCAATTTTCTTTACACTGAATTTAATTGATTTTATATCTAAACCATTCCAAATAACCTTTGTTTTATTAAATCTTCCAGGAAGTTTTTTAACCAATTTTTTTTCATTAAAACTATTTACAATTAAATAATCTGCCAATAAAGTTGATAAGTAAAATAGATATTTTTTTAATCTTGGTATTGTAGCATTTGACGAACTCTCCTCACACACTATCAATTTTGTTTTTGATAAACCAATAGTTGCTAAAGCTGCATAAATACTCGGCGCATGTAAAGAACTTATTACAAATTCATATTGGGAACTTAAAATGAGATTTCTAAGATTTCTTAATACATCAAATGAAAATCCACTTGATTTTCTTTCAAACACATTAATTTTTATACCAGCTTTTTTTAATTCTTTTTCATAAAAAGGATAATTTGAGTCGTATATAAATATCTCAACATCAAAATTTCTACTTAATAATCCTTTTGCTAATTGAAGTTTAAGTTTTTGGGCTCCACCACTTGCCAAAGTATCAATTACAATGAGAATTTTCACTTTAATTTTTAAATTCTTTAAATTTATTGAAGCTATACATGTAGGTCCCAATTATGTATGCTAATATTAACCAACAAACTTTTTCATTTAGGCCCTGAAGAATAAAAATAAATGCTAGTGCAATTGGAATTAAAATTGTAGGTAATATCCTGTTTCTATTTTTAAACAGTTTATATGAAGCTAAAAAAATTCTACTCAAAAAAATTAAATAAAATAATAATCCAAATAGACCAGTGTACAAAAGAACTTCTAAAAAAACATTATGTGGGCTTTCAATAAAACCAAAATAATCAAAAGTAATTAAATCAAATCCAGAATATCCATTTCCAAAAATCGGGTTTTCAAAAATTAGTGAAGAAAATCCAAGCCACAGTGTAAGCCTTCCTACATCACTTGTATCTGCAACACCACCCGTATCTTGTAGTCTAGCAGCAAGTAATTGAAAATCTTCAATTTGAGTTACAATATAAAATATAGGTATAAAAGCTAAAGCAAGTATAAATAAGCCAAAAATTAATGAATAGAGTTTATTTTTTGAGGTTAATAATTTAAATCCAAACCAAGCTAACCCACATGCTGGTAAAATTAAAAAAGCAGTTCTTGAGGCTGTATTAAAAATACTTATAATCATCAGAGGAACACATAAAAACAAAAAGTACCTTATAAACTTATTTAGTTTTAGTGTATTCTCAAACAAAATTGAAACTATAACTACGATTCCTGCTGACAATTTTATTGCAAGCTCATTTGGACCTGCGTTAAAGAAAGTTTTTCTAACTATTAGCCCAAACATATCTTCAGGCATTTCAGTTACACCAATACCTAAAAACAATAATATTGAGACTGAAACTGAACCTATAGCCAATGCAAGCATACCTTTTTCAAGAACCAAATAGTCTTTTCTTACATGGTTAATCAAAACCATGAAAATTAACAGATTTTGTATTAATGCGATATCAACAAACCTATTTGAAAAATCATTAAAATTAATTAAACTAATTAATGTTAAGTAAACAACAAATATTAGAATAGGCCAATAAAAATAGATTTGCTTCCTGTTTAATGATAGAAAAATTCTAGTACTTAGAATAGCTGATATCACATATATTATACCAGCCAATTTAGATAGTGAAAAATAGCCTGTTGGATTAAAATTTTCGTAGTTAATTGAAAAAAAATATAAATACAAAAAAAAATTTTGAATACTTAAGCGATCAATCTTTATTTTCATAATTATTAATATAAGTCTACTTTAATAAATTCTGATCCGAAAGCATCAGCATATTTATTAAGCGAGGTTAAAGAACCTATTAATTTTTTTTTCTCATGAAGCATTTCTAATTCAATAATTATATCATCAGAGCAAAGGGCTATAAAATTATAATTATGCTTTAAAAATGATTCAATTTTTTTTCTTTTCTTTTTACTTGCAGAAAAACTTGGGTGTAATTTTATTAATCCTCCTTCGGGCATATTTTCAACAAGTTTAACTATCATTGGTTTCCATTCATTATTTTTCAATCTTCTTTCTGCACAAGTTAAACCAATAGTTTTAAAACCTTTAATTTTAGGTTTATAGAATTCTTTTAAAATATCATAATTTTTCAAAACAAATTTTTTTTCAGATTTCACGCCTGGATATGCATCATCTAAGATGCTTATGAAACCAAGAGAATCATTTCTAAAAATATATTTTGAATCCATTGCATAAGTTGTTCTGTTTGTTTTTTTAATATTTTTTGAATACGGCTTTGTAAATCTATAACTTAACTGACCTTCTTCTATGTAAAAGTGCCCTTTGCATAATTGTGTATCTAAAATACTTTCAACAGACGGAGTTGTTATCGATCCAAAATATGCCCAAGAGGTATATAAAATAAATGGTCTATTTTTTTTTTTATTATTATGTTTAATTTTCTCAGTAATCAAAGAATAATTAAAAAATCTAGCTAATATTTTTGATTTTAAAGATGTATTAAAAATTAAAGATGAACCTTTAATAATGCTTGTATCCGTATTTCTTAAAGGTATTAGAATAAAATCATCTTGCTTTAAATTTAATAAAGTAATAATAAGCTTTGTTATTATTAAAGATGTTTGATTAGGAATTAAGAAGATATGAAATAAATTATCTTCTTTTAATTTGGATATAGTATGTATTAAATCAATATGATTCTTCAAATATTATATTTTATAATCCATAGATTAATTACTATGATCTTAAATTTTTAAAATACTCTAGCATTGCTGAAGTTTTAATTTGAAAACTATCTAAATTTGACATTTCAATATGTGAAATTTTTTTTCCAAATAATGTATCTGTTTTAAGAACTTCCCACCATGTAGCTATAATTGATCCATTAAATCTATATAATCTTTCTTTGTCAAAAATTAAATCTTGAAATCTTCCTCTATTGATAATTTCTAATCCATTTTTTCCATAATTAAACATTGGTTCTCTCTCTTCTTGAACTGAAACTACACTGTCACTTTCAGTAATTCTTAGAACATTTAAAGCGTTTTCAATATGTTTACTATTTCTGTTAATTGCGTGTAAGCTTAAAAAAATTATTATATCGGGGTATGATTTATTTATTTCAAAATACTTTTCACCAGCAAGAAGCATAAAATTTCTAATTGGTACTCCTTTTGAGTTGTTTTTAGAAATTCTCAGTAATCTTTCGTGTGATGGTACTTTGCCTTCATTTTCCAATTTTTTAGAAAAATCCAAAACTTTATTGCTCTCAGAAGAAACAATTATAGAGTTTATTTTATTTGACATTGATGCATTTTTGATAGCAATTTCTAAAATAGATTTTCCATTAATTTCCCTATATGGTACACCCTCAAAATCCGGGTAGGATTCTTTAACTGGAATGACAGCTAAGGTTTTGGGCTTATAATCACCTTCTAGTTTATTACTGATTTGTTCAAAGATTTTTGATCTAGCTTTCAAAAGACGGGTGTTGTCTCTACTCATAGATCCTCCATGTTGACGATAATAAAATACAGGCACCTGAATATTTACAGCACCAATTCTATCAGCAAGTTTATACCATAAATCCCATCCATCCTGAGCATTAACTTTTTCAGAATATCCTCCAACATTTTTGAGAGATCTTGTTCTAAACAAAGTGCATGCACCGTGAGGAGGTAATTGGCTAGCAATATCTTCATTAGCTAGTCTATTCTTAAATTCAACATCAAGTATTTTTCCATCTTCATCAGTGTAGTAATAATTACCATAAACCAAACCTGCATTTTTTGTAGCTTCAAGTTTATTAACCATTAAAAAAATTGCTGATTCATCAAGCCAATCATCAGCATCAAGCCTCATCATATATTTTCCATTAGCCATACTTAAAACTTTATTGGCAAGTTTTTGTAAACCTATTGGACATTTATTTTCAATAAATTTAATTTTATTAGGATATTTTTTTTCGAATTTAATTGCTAATTCTGAAGTATTGTCAGAAGATCCTTCGTTAATAATAATCAATTCCCAGTTTTCATAAACTTGATTTATCACACTATTAATACATTGTGATAAATACTTGCCATAATTTCTACAAGGGACGTAAAGAGTTACTAATGGATTAGATTTCATAATACATTTATTTATAATCTATATTTAAAAATATAGGATCAAATGGTTCAATATTTTTTAAAGCTTTTGAACCAATAACTAATTCAAAATTTTTACTATGTGTACCAACATTAGGTCTTAAAAAAATTAAATCTTCTCTTTTTATAATATCTCCTTTTTTAATTTGTTTTTTTAAATAAACTCCTCTTCTGAATGATTCAATATGCTTACTATCTATTTCACTTCTTTGAGGTTTTTTTATTCCATCCCCTTTTGTTGCATAAATTCTCTTAATATCTTTTTTTAATTCAATTACTTCATCACAGGTTAAAGAAACTTGATGATCTCTAAACTTTTTTCCTTTTCTAGAATCAGTAAAATGAAATTCTAAAACATTAGCTCCCATAATTGTAGCATTTTTTAAAGCATAAGACCCCACAGTATGATCAGAGTATCCAATTGAAGAACCTAAAAGTGATTTATATTTACTCATTACTTCTAAGTTAGATTCAGACTCTGGAATTGGATACATAGAAGTACATTGAAGAACACATAACATTTCTGGATTATCATACTTTTTATCTAAACTTTTTATGTAATCTACTGTTTCCAATACTTCATCCATGTTTGATAAACCTGTCGATAAAAGTATAGGCTTTCTTCTTAATACAAATTCTTTAATAATTGGGAAAGCAGTCATATCGCCTGAACCAACCTTATAAAAAGTTAAATAGGAGTCTATCCAATCAAGCATTTTCAAATCCCAAACAGAAGCGTTATAAATTACATTTGCCTCCTTGCACATATCTGCTAAAAATAAATTTTCCTTTTTTGAGAGTTCAAATTTTTTAAAATGCTTATTTCTTTTTGGATTTAATTTATGGTTTACTAAACTATCTCCTTGGTATAGCTGAAATTTTATACAATCGGCTGATGATTTTATTGCTAACTTAGTAAGCCTCTTAGCTTCATCAAAGTTACCCTCATGATTTCCTCCAATTTCAGCAATTAATAATGGACCGCAAGAACCCGACCAAAAAGAATTTATATTTTTTTTAAAACTCATTAAATACTTAAAAATAATTTTTTTAACAGATTAATTATTTGTTTATGTTGTTGTACTTTAAAATCAGTATCAATTAAAGATATATTTGCTCTATAATGGCTACCATTCTGACAACCAATAATTGTAGATTTTTCTTTTTTTTCTAATAAAAATTTCTTTACTGCTTTAACATCTTTTATTTTATAATTAATAATATTATTGAAATTAATTCCTTGGCTCCATTTAATTGTATTTGGAATACCATCAAACCAACTTGATCCAAAAATAACACAAACCTTTCCTAAAATAGATGACTCTACAGCAGCAGTTCCAGTTATTGTAGCAGTAAATAATGATCTATTAATTAGTTTTAATGAATTTTCATTAGCACCTACAAGTTTAACGTTTTTTATGTTGTTAACTAGATTATAAAATAATGGACTTCTTCCTCTAGATCCTTTACTTAAAAAAAACTGACTTTGATGTTCTTTAATTAAAATTTTAATATTTTCTGGAACAAGTTTTCTTAAATTACATAAAGCAATAAATTGATCATGAAAAATTCCTCCGTCTGGGTTTGTTGTTCTCTCAGGTTCGTAATGTAAAGGGAAGTATACATAATCATAATCATATGAGAACGTTTTAATATTTTTCTTATAATTTTTCAATAAGTTTTTTGATCTGAAAAATTGAATCCAAGAGCGAGTTATAAAATTAAGTCTAAATGGGTTTATAGGATTATATTTTCCAGTTACAAACATCCAGGTATTGTGCCTTATATCAATATAATTAGTTTTCCAGTCTTTAAAGATTATTTTAAATAACCTCTTAATTAATCCAGAATCTTTTTTATATTTTTTCATATACCATATTTCATAACCTTCCTTTTTCTTATAAATTTCGTCAACATAATCAATAATTTTCTTGTTAAGAATTTTATCGATTTTAGTTTCACTTTGTTTTGATGGATAAATTATTTCATCAGTTAACATATTTTGTAATTGTAAAATAGGTCCTACAGTCCAATTAAGAAATTTATAAATTGGTATTTCTAAATATTTACATATTTCATAAATTACATATTTAGCATGATCATGTGGAGCTTCGGCAGCAACCAAAAGCTCGGGCTTACTCTTTTCTATTTTTTCTAAACTCCAAATTACTAGCTTATTGAAATATACTTCTCTATCCAGTCTTCCAAAAGTTGAATATAAATCAAGCCTGTCCATCATTTTTAAACAAATGTTTTTCGCTCTTATATAATTTTCAGAAAATAAAAAATCAATTAATTCACCATCATAATTAACATCATTAATATTGTATGGTCTATGAACAAAAGTATTCATTTCAACTACATCTGATCCAAAAATTTTTTTTGCTTTTTTATAATGACAATCATCTCCAAGCCATAAAACAGGTCTAGCTATTTTTTGTTTATATAATTCTAAAGGGATATCGAACCAATGATCACCCTCTGTCATAAAAAAAATATATTTTTTCAATTGTATTATTAGATTAAATTCTTGGTTTACTTATCAACCAGTCACCAATTAATAAATGATGAAGACCACACCTTTTCAAAGTATCAATTGCATCCTCTGGTGAAGCAACAATTGGTTCTCCATGTATATTAAAAGATGTGTTCATAACAGCTCCAACACCAGTTTTTTTCTCGAAAGCCTTTATAATACCATGATATGCTGGATTATCTTTCTTGTGAACAATTTGAGGTCTAGCAGACCTGTCAAATGGATGTAATCCAGCAGATAAGTGATCTTGAGCTAATTGAGTAGAATCCATACCAATTGCCATAAAACGAGCATCAATCCCTTTGGGATTTATCATATAATCATGCTCTCTTTCTTCCAAAATACTAGGTGCAAAAGGCATCCAAAAGTCTCTCATCTTAACTAACTTATTAATATGATGAATAACATCAGGTCTTCTGGGATCAGCAATAATTGATCTATTTCCTAAAGCACGAGCACCAAATTCCATACTGTCAATTCCAAATCTAGCTACTACATCACCACTAACTAGTACATCTGCAACGTCATCATATTTTACTTTTTTAACTTCCCATTTTTCAGGAACAAATTTCTTTATTGCATCTAAAACGTCACTATCACTGTAACTTGGTCCAAAATAGCCATTTGAAATTGGTTTTATACTACTTATTTTTTCACCCTGATTAACTAAATCGAGATAGGCAGCACCAATTGATATAGATTCATCGCCTGGACCTGGTGGTATAAATAATTGTTGAACCCCATCCATTTCTGCTATCAATTTATTTGCTTTTATGTTTTGTGCAACTCCACCCGACATTACTATATTTCCTATACCAGTTTCTTTTATACCATTTGAAATCCACTCAGTTAATATTTCTTCACATCTTTTTTGTATCCCCCAGGCAATTGCATCAAAGCGATGTTCTTCAAGCTGATTTTTAAAATGAAAGAAATGATCTTTAACCTCTTTTTTATAATTGAAACCTAGTCCATTTACTTGAAGCGTTTCTGCAAAAACATTATAAGCATCTCTACCATATTTTTCACTATTATAGGCGGCTAATCCCATAAGTTTATATTCATGATCTGCAGGACGCATTCCTAATAATAATGTTGCATATCTATACATTCTACCAATATTACAGTTGGAAGATCTTGATATTTCCTTCAAAGGCTCACCTGGTAAACCAATTGAAACTGTTCCATTAGTATTATCACCACCCCCATCCATGGTATAAACAAGTACTGGCTTATCACGGTATGGACAAGTTATATAACCATAATACGCGTGACAATCATGGTGATCATAAACTTTCACTTTTTCTTTATCAATACTTAAGGTTTTACATACATGATCCAACCTAGCTTTCCACATTCCTTCGTGATCTTTTTCATTCTTAATTAAAGATTTATCATATGGAAAATTTTCAAAATCTACTCTGTGTTTAAAAATATCTGTATATTTTGGATCTTTACCTTCATATAATTTTGGATACCAATACTCTCTTTGTTCTTTCCAATAGTCTTTAATTGTGAAAGTTGAGTTTCTAGAAGTATAAAAATATGCTGGTGGAAGTGTTGCTGTTGCCATTGCAACTCTATCTATTTCATTAATTGAAATATTTGCAGATTTCAATACAGTTTTAATTGCTTTGGCTGGAAAACCATACTGATGTTTATCACGTGATAGTCTTTCTTCACCAATAGCACATACTAGTTTTCCGTTAATTATAAGTGATGCACTTGCATTATGGCCATCGTGTATTCCTAAAATAATCATATTATAAATTTTTTATATTAATTTTTTTCCATTGTTTTTCTAATTGAATGACTTTATCTATGTTGTTACAGTTGTCGTTTTTCTTACCAAGTTTAGAAACAATCCATTTTGCTTTATTTAAATCATTAATATTATCTACAACAAGTTTAATGTTCTTAAAATCTAGCAATTTATCTGGAGCATAATTTTTTATAATGAATTTTGATGAATTTTCGTAAAAGTACCTTGTGAGATGTTCTCTATTTTCAGAATCATTATTAGATAACATTGCATTCTTAAGTGCGATTACTTTAATAACTTCACCAGTTAATCCAGGAGGATAAGTTCTGGGGAACATAGTTGTAACTAAATCAACATCAAAATCATTATGCAAATTAATTAAGATAGAAATTAGTTTTGGGTCAAAAAAAGGTCTGTCGCCACAAATACGTGCAAATTTTTCTATATGAAATTTATTACAAGCATTTATGGCTCTGCTGGCTACATCTTCAACATTTCCTCTAAAAACATTTACTCCTTTATCTTTTGAAAAATTTGCTATCTCATCATCAATTTTTCTGAATGTAGTTGCTACTATTATTTTATCTACACCCTTAATACATTTTGCCCTATCAATAACACGACCTAGCATAGGTTTATCTCCAATATTCACTAAAGCCTTACCAGGAAGTCTTTTAGAATCCATTCTTGAAAAAATGATTGCACCAACTTTCAAATTATTAATATTAAATTTTATATAAGTAAAGACTCCCAGGCACAAATCCTTCTTCTTTATTTTGATATTTTTCAGAACCTAATAAATGAAATTCACTACTTAGAATATTAACTACTTTTTGTGGACTATTATTATTTTTATTAGAATCATATAAGTAGCAAGCTAAAAAAGAAAGGGCTGCTTTATTTGTTTTCATCATTTTAACATAATTTTTAACTTGTGTGGAATCCATTTCTTGAAAGGAATTAGAATTAAAGTAAAGTGTAATATTTTGATTTTTTAATTTATTTGATACATTACTCTGAATTACTTGAAAAAACGAACCTTCATCTTTGGGTTTATTTTTCTTATAATCATCTGATTTTAAAATAGGACTAATAATTTTATTTGGATATCTGTAACTCAGATACTGATTTGCAATAAAAGATACTGGAAATTGGTCTAAAACTTGATTAACTGTTCCTTTTCCAGTACCAAGCATAGCTTTTAGTATATAAATTCCATCTGCAACTGAACCATAACCACCTCCAATATCCATAAAATTCCCATTAATTAATGATTTTATATCATATTTTATATTGTTGTTTTTGAGTATTTTCAAAAGTAATTCATAATATAAAATAAACATTATATACCTCCACGGAATCATTTTATTGTGAACATAAACATATCTTTCTATTCCTAAATTTCTAGTACTAGAATCCAAAGAATCAGATATTTCATTGACTAACTTTTCGTCTGTGATAAACTTTTTAGCTTTACTAAAAATTATTTTTTTTGCTTTACCATACCTATGTAAAGCAAGCTTTTTTTCAGCAAATTTGTATAAAAATGGAATTGGAAATATTTTTCTTAACTTTTTGTTTGGTGTATATTTTATTGCATCTCCAAATCCTTTAGTTAAAACATAATCACTTCCGAATTGATTCAAATGATCCTTTTTTATAACAGCAATTATCTGATCAACATAACTTTCCCAATACTGGCTTGGCTTGTATTGAATTGAATAATATGAATCTAAAAAGAGCTTAAAAAGCTTTTCATCATATTTGAGTTTTTTACTTATTTGCATTATTAATTTATTTTGATTTTTTTAAATAGAAGAAGTTCTGAATGAAATCCATCTGATGTCTTATATCCAAATTGCAATACATCCTTATCAATTAACTTGTATTTATTTTCAATCATTTCTATATAATCTTTCGATTTAATAGGGATTTCAACACCATGTTCATTTTTTGATTTCTTTTTTCTTTTACCTTCTCTAATATTTCGTAGCAAAATCCAGTTAGGGTTTAATCTAATTATATTTTTAAAATAATTCTGAACGATGTGAGGCTCCATTTCTTGAAAGGAAATAAAATTTATAAATAAATCGATTTTTCCATTTAATTTTTCAATATCCCAAGAATTAAAGACAGAACACCTATTTAAATCAACAATATTTATTTTATCATTATTTTCTTTTACAATAGAATTAATGTTTTTTTGATATATATTTTTTAAATAATTCCACGATATAAAACTAATTGGTGGGATATCAATATTAATATATTTCACATTTTCTGAAAAGCTTAATATTTCCCCCAATGTTCCAAATCCTCCTCCAATCTCCAAAACAGTATTAATTTTTTCATTTTTATCTAAATGATTTTTTAAAAAACAAATACCCAATAAATAATTTAATGCTGATCTGCTAAATTTTTTTCCTTCAAATTCAAATTGTTCAACTGGTTTACCAAAATCACTTTCAGAAAAATCTTTTGTATTTAGATTTCCATTATTTGACTGAGAAGAAATAAATACTCTGTAATCTGAAAGTGCGTGGTAGTAACCATTTAAAAAAGATTCCATAGCTAAATTTTGCTTTAAAGAACCTTTTTGTTTTAGTAAACTAAATATTTCATTGGAAATTTCTTTATTAAATGAATTTGCTGGAATACCATAATTTGGAACAAAAAAACCTAAACATGTTTTTAAATTTCTAAAATTATGAATACCATATTGTTCTAATTCATTTTTTATTTTCGTAGAAGCTTTACTCCAAAAACTCGATGGTTGAAAAATTTGGTCTTTTAATTTACTTCTTTCAATAATTAAATCTAAATCCTTATAATTATATTTTTTCTTTTTTGTCATAGATTATTCATTAATAATTTATATTTAATTTTTGCCAGATTCCAATCTTCCATATTATCTATATCCTGGATATGAGATTGACTTTCTATTATTGGAAATGTATTTTCTGTTAAAATTTGATTATTTATTTTAAATGAGTCGTAATTAACAAAATAATACTGTCCAGTATCTTGATAATAAGGCTCTAAATCTTGAGATCTTTTAAGTAAATTTTCAGGCCATTTCATATATAATTTTTCATTTTCAATAACCAAAGATCTTTGGATTGGATAGTTAAATTTAGCTACTGGAATTATAGAATCTGATTTTTTTGAAATTAGCATTTCGTGTGCTTTTTTCAATTTATCTGCAGTAACAAATAAAGAAGTTCCATATAAACAACAGAAACTTTTTAATTGAATTCTATTTGACTCATAATAAGAAAATACTTCATTCAAAACATCTATTGTTGTTGCATGATCAGTTGAATTTTTCTTAGATCGGATAAAGGGTACTTTTGCTCCATATTTAATTGATATTTTTTTTATTTCAATGTCATCAGTTGAAACAATTACATCATCGAAACATCCTGAAGATAATGCAGCTAAAATTGGATATGAAATAGCTGGTTTATTAAAAAACTTTTTAATATTCTTTTTTGGAATTCTCTTACTACCTCCCCTAGCTAAAATTATTGCAATATTCTTCATTAATTATTAAGATTTTTAACATACGAATGTTTAAGAGGTTCGCCTTTTTCTATATCGCATAATGATTTTTTACCAATTATATCATAATAATATTTAGGGTGAATTCCATATCCAGGCCTAATACTTCTTATATTATCTTTAGAAAATAATTCCCCTTTTTTTATATCCTTGACCACAAATAATGATCTAGCGCCTTTTAATCTAATGTTTTTAATTTTTTCAGATAAAGAATGATCTACTTTTCCAATTAATTTCTCACATTTTCTTATTGCAGTAACCATTCTTTTAAATTCATCTTTATCTAAGGAAAATTTTGAATCAGGACTTTCAATTGATTTGTCCATTATAAAATGTTTTTCAATTACGCTAGCGCCAAAACATACTGATACAATTGGAGCTTCAATTCCTAAAGTATGATCAGATAAACCTACATTACATCTATATCTTTTTCTTAGATCTTGAATAGAAATTAAATTTGCTGATTCAGGTGGAGTTGGATACTCAGAAGTACATTTTAATATTGTAATATCATTATTGCCAACATTTCTAATTGTTTCAACTGCCAAATCTATGTCTTTAAGATTAGCAATCCCGGTTGATAAAATTATTGGTTTATTTTTTTTAGCTATGTAATCAATTAAAGGAATATCAGTTATCTCAAGTGATGCAATTTTATATATCGGACAATTTAAATTTTCAAGAAAATCAACAGCTGAAAAATCAAATGGAGATGAAAAACACGTAATATTGAGTGATTCAGCTAAATCAAACAATTCTTTGTGCCACTCCCATGGCGTGAATGCTTTTTTATATAAATCAAATAAGTTTTCACCGTCCCAAATTGTACCATGATTAATTTGAAAATATTTTTTATCAGATTCAAAAGTAATTGTTTCGGGCAAGAAAGTTTGTAATTTAACAGCATCCGCTCCGGCCTCTTTAGCCGCTATAATAGTTTTTTTAGCAATTTCTAAATTTTGACTATGATTAGCAGAAATTTCAGCAATTATGAAAGTTTTATTCATATTTATTTTTTTAACGCTGTTATTAAAAACCAATCGTTAATTTCAGAAAACAAATTAGTTGTGGTTCTAGCTATTTGAATCTCTTTGAAATCATCCTGAAAAAACTTATTAATGTAATATTCATTATCAAAATAAAAATATATTTCATTTTCTCTAAAATTATCTTTTCGCTTAATCTGATATAAATGATTGTCAACAAGCTTAGCTCCACGTAAAATTGAATGATCTGGTCCAGTTGTAGAAATGAAAATTCTTCCATTCTTTTTCATAACTCTAGAGTATTCCTTAATTGCATTTTTCATTTTTGATTCCGAATTTTCATAGTGAATAACGTTCCAAGAAATTAAATAGTCAAAGAAACCGTTATTAAATGGTAATTTTGAATTAAACCCTTCTTTTAATTTGACATTAATATTAAATTTTTTTAGTTTGTTAACGTACTCCTTACAAATTTCATCACTAACTTCAGTTCCATAGAGATCCATTTCTAATTGATTTAGAAAAAAAAGATTATTACCAGAACCGAATCCTATATCAATTACCTTTTTACCCTTATAATTTTTGTTCAAGTTTTTAATATAATTTCCTTTTAACATCCTAATTAAGTTTTCAGAAGGATATAGCTGGTTTGAGTCTTTCATATCTGAGTTTAGATAAAAATCTGTCCACTTATTAAATGCCTTATTTTTCATAAATTAATTTTTATAATATTTAACTGATCCATCACCATTAGAAACTCCAAAATTTTGCTTTATATTATTTATGTCATCAACTACAATAGAGCCTTTTGGACCCAAGTAACCGCCACTACAGTAAAGATTTTTACCAATCTTTTTAATTCCATATGTTTTATTGAAAATATTATCATAATGTGTTTTTTCCAGAATTTTATTAAAAATTTCCAATTTAAGATCTATCCTAATAAATTTAATTTTAGTTGATTTAATATTTTCATAATTGACGCAACCTGGTTTTGTAACTACGACCCATTTTAATTTCTTGAAGTCTTTAAAATCACTGTTAAAAAAGGAATCATTACCAATTATTGCTAATTCTGCAGAATTTTTTGTTTTAGAAAATTTCAATCCATTATTTTTAAATAACATACCTAATTTATTACTAATGTTTTTTCTCTCATCAATATAAATTTTATCTAAATTGATCTTTTCTTTATTTTTAATTGACATTATGTAGTTAAAAATTGTTTCGCTGAATAACTCGTCATCATCGTATGTATAAATTTTTAATTTTTTATGAGAACTATAGTTTAATTTTTCATCAACTAATACACCGTCAATTAAAGAATCTAAATTATCTATAATCTTGTTTATTTCTTGATTGTTATTGATCTCTGCACTAGCAAATGCAATGTTTTCATTTTCATGAATTATTGGAGATATTTTATTTGTTTTATTTGACTTTGCAATATTGAAATATATTTTTTTATTAAACTTGAATTTAAGTTGAATTAAACTATTAATTAAAGTATGAATTTGTCTATGTTTAATTTTATCTTTCAAATGCTTAACACTTATCCTTAAATCGTTTTCCTTGTATTTATTTTTTGATAATTTTTTTGCAATAGATTTTAATTTCTTTTCATCAATACCTAATTTATCAACTTTGGTATATTCAATTATTAATTCTTTGGTATTTATATTAAATATTTCCGAGTATTCATTTACTTTAGGGAGATAGCTTGAATGAAATTGTGAATATCCGAATATCATATCCATTGTTTTCTCAGGTTTATTTGATAAAAAATTTACAATTATTTTATCACTTAAATCTAATAGCTTATTTAAATCGTATTGTAAATTAAAACCGCGCCTCTTTAATACAAGAATTAATTTTTCTGTTATCGTATTTCCAGAGGATCTTCCCATCCCTCTAATACTGCTATCAACAATCGAAGCACCGCAATCTATAGCTGTTAGGGTATTAGCAATTGCTAAACCCAAATTATTATGACCATGAAAGCCCAATTGGATATCTGGATTTAAATTTTTTGTCTCTAATAAAAATTTTTTAACATCCTCAGGCATCATTCCACCTGCAGAGTCAACTAGATATACAGTATCGGCACCTGCTTTATGACAATTATCACATATTTTAGCAAATTCTTTATGTGAAATAGCATATGATTTCATTAAATTAGCTGCAGTTTCAATACCATATTTATTACAAGCTTCAAGATACTTAAACCCTTCACTTGACCTATTAACATCTGTACCAACCCTTATTAAATCCAGACCATAATCACTAGACATTTTGATATTGTCAAGTTCCCCAATTCCAGGAATAAAAAACATTCCAATTTTAGATTTTGAAGAATACTTTTTTGCAGCCTTAATATAATCAAGATCGGAAGATGCTGGTTTAGGTGTAGAATATTTGTGAGCATTAAAACCTATACCAGGTCCAACTTCAATATATTCAAAGCCTATTTCGTCTAAAATCTTTACAATATACTCAGTCTCTTGAGCATTGAATTGATAATCAATTACATAGCTACCATCTCTGAGAGTTGTTTCTAATAATTTTAATCTTTGTTTTTTCATTATTCAAAATATTTTTTAAATATATCAATTGTTTTATGGAAATTTTTAGCAAAAGCTACAGGTGATACCCATAAATTAATGGAACTTTGATATAAGGTTATAGAGTTTGGAAAATTTTCACCACTGAAAATATTGCCAATTGGAATGTAAAGATTTGAACAGTCAATCTCATTATTTCTTAAAATATTAGAGAGATTAATTGAGTGTCTTTTTTCTAATAGAATGGTATATCTATATATTGAGTAGTCACTATTTAATTTTGGAATACTTATAAATTCATCAAGACCTGATTTAATGATTTCATATTCATATTTCGATGCATTATCATTTCTTATTTCGGTCATATTATCATTATTGTATGTTATTAATTTATGATAAATAATATCCCAATCTGGATTAATTTTTTTAAAATATAAAACTTTAGATTGATCAAATAATGACATAAAATCATTTAGATAATTAATGTTCTCCAAAGATTTTTTTCTTATTTCATAGAAATTCTCTTTGAAATTTATTGATTGATGCTCATTAATGTAAGGATAATTGATTTTTATTTTATTTAAATATTTATTTTGGTTTATATCTCTATTATTTATTAAAAATCCTCCCCCATTCCCATCAATTTGTTTAGAATATCCGAAACTAAATATAGAATAATCTCCAATTAACCCACACTTAATTTCACCACACATAGCGCCAAATGCTTGAGCCACGTCCTCAATTAAAAAAATATTGTTTGACTGACACTTTGATTTGATTGCATTTAATGATTTTCCGTCAGGTGTGTGTCCAAAAAGATAAACGTATACTACTGCCAAAATATCATTTTTTTCATTCTCAATAATTTTAAGAGTCTCATGATTATTCATCAAAAAATTATCTAAAGATATATCTGAAAAGATTGGTTTTAAATTAGCAAAATAACATGCTAACACTGGTGATTGACAAGTAGAGGATGTAAACAAAATTTTTTTTCTTTTAGATTGCTTTGATAAGAATTTGAATAAACAAAATAATGACATGAATGCTCTTTCAAAAAAAATAATTTTATTATCATTTATATCAAAAAAATTAGAAATTTCTTTTCTTAATTCACTTATCATATTTAATAGAACTAATTTTTTTAAAAACTGGATTCTTACCCTCTAACTTGATCTTTTCAACAATATGATTTAAGTTGTACTTGAAGGTATCTAAATTAAATGAAATCAAATCATGAGTTCCGTTAATTAAAATTTCTGAGGGGTGTGTAATTATAACTAAGTGATTATTATTCTTTACATATTCAGAAAAATTCTCAAATAAAATATTTGACTTAAATGACAAGTTAAAATATCTATGAATTGATTTTTTATCGTAAGGTGCTTTCATTTTAATTGTAGTTAAAGGGACTTCAATCAAATTATAATTATCAGCACCTTGAACTCTGTAATCTAATTTAGAAGGAAAATAAAATTCATTTGATGTTATTTTCCAATCAAAAAATTTATCATCATCATCTCTTTTTCTGGATGGTAATGCAGAGCTATCAATTTTGATATTTTTACTATTAATCACACGCATTAAATTATTATTCATTACACATTCACCTATTCTGATAATATCTGAATTGATATTTTTTATTTTTTTAACATTTTTATAATTTTCCTCAAAAAGTTCTGCTAATTTCTCATCATCCCTCTCAAGAAACCAATTATTATTATTTTTTGCATATAGATGAACATGCCAATTAATTTCACCATTATTATTCAATATTTTATCGACTATAATTTCGTTTTCTTTTAGTAAATAATCATAAGATCCATATATAGATTCAATTTGATTATCAGCTCTAAGAAAAACAGAAAATGGAATATGATTTAAAGAATCTATTACTGATGAAAATCTTTCTTTAAATGTTTTAAAATCTGCTTTAGCTCTATTATAATAGTCTGAAGTATTTGGAGCAAAGTCTTGATCTATATCAAAAGTTAAATAAATATCAAATTGGTTCATTTAAAACCTCTATTAATGTATTTTTTAAAATTTCTTCCTTTATTTTTTTATTTTCTTCATGATTATCTCCAAAGCAAATAAAATATGCAATTCTATCCCTTCCGCTATCTGGTATTTTTACAACAGAGTTTAACTTGGTTAAAAAACTAAAGTAATACTTGCCCAAATAATTTTTAATTAATGGTTCTTTAATATTATTTACAACTCCATTTTTTTCAGAATATATAAAGTTTAATGTAACGGGATTATAACTTATTTCGGAGGGAATTTCCACGTCTAGGTTTAGTGATAAATTAATGTAGTTTTTTAAAATATCATAACCAGAACATAACTTTATAATTTTAGTAAAAACATCAAATCCTCCTCCTCTCATTGAAAAATCTATTAGATAAAAATCAGGTTCATCAAGAATAAATTCAAAGTGTACTGGACCATTTTTATAACCTATCAATTCAATAATTTTTGAGCAATTTTTAGATATTTGCAGCTTATGTTTTTCATTAAACCATGATGGAGAAAAAATCAATTCATAAGAAAAGTTTTGATTTTTAATATTATCGTTTTTCTCCTCAGAATAAGCTAATAAATGGAATTTACCATTTAAGACAAAACCATCAACTGTTATTTCCTTGCCATTAACATATTGCTGTACAATAATTTCTTCATTTTTTTTTAAATACTTTTTAGAGTAATTTTTAAAATCAAAAGCTTTTAAATCTGATACTTTTTTTACACCTCGACTTCCTGAGCCCATCGAAGGCTTAATTATATGAAATTGACTATATAAATTTTTATTATATAATTCATTTGGCTTAAAAAAGTAAGGTACTTTAATACTATTATTGTCAAATAGTGAGTAATAATAATACTTGTCTTTAAAGTTTTTTGCTAATTCCATATTTGTTCCATGTAAATTAAGCTCTTCAACTAAGTAAGAAACTGTTTCAGAAGAAACATCACTACAAATTGATAAAACAGCATTTACATTGTATTTTTTTGCAATATTTAAAATTTGAAACTTACTATTAATATCTATGTTGTAAAATTTGTCAGCTGACTCACTTCCTACTGCATTTTTATCACCATCAACGGCGATAGTAAATAGACCCATTTTCTTTGCATATAAAATTGCATCATTTTGAAATTTACCTGCTGGAAGAAACAAAATTTTACTAGGCATTTAACTTAAAATTATTTTAGAGATTCTTTTTTTTCCCATACCATCAACACTTTTGTGGGAATTTTTTTTCATTTTTTCAAATATTTTTGAAATATTTTTCAGATTTGATAGTTTAAAAATATTTGTGTTTTTGGATATATGTAAAACAAATTTTTCTTCAAATTTATTTTGTGGTAATACTATAGCAGGAATATTTAAAAATAAAGCTTCAAGTAAAGTTGTTCCCCCACCACAAATAATTACATCAGTTTTTTTATAAATTTCATGAATTTTATTTGTGTGTCCTGTTACTTTAAAAAGTTTATTATATTTTAATATTTCTTTTTTGTTTTTGTTTAATTCACCTACTAAAACCCTTACTGAAAGAGATTTCTCATTAATTTTATTTAAATAATCCAGAACTTTGAGAGTATTATTTTTAGGATCTTCACCACCAAATGAAACTAATATCCGGTTTTTAAAATTATTTTTTTTTATTTTCGATTTGATTATTTTTTCAGATATAATTGCATAATTTAAACCACTATATAAGTTCCCTTTAAACTTATTTAAATTATCTGAATTGTGACAATACAAATTTATAATTGAATTAATTTGTATTTCATAGTTAAAAAAATCTAAGGCTACAATCTTCTTTGAAATATTGTTTAAAAAATTGATATTTTCTATGTTAGGATTAGAAGAATCATATATCACACAATCAAAAAAAAAATTTTTTAATTCATTTAAACTTATAACATCAACTTTATTATCAAGCAAATTAGTCTCTTTAATTAATCCACTGTCATCAATTGACAAAAAAAGCTTAAAATGTGGTGATTTTTTTTTTAAAAAATTTAATAAGTGTAATGACCTTACTAAATTTCCAGAACCTAAATCTTTATAAATCTCCGTAAAAAAAAGTATATTTTTCAATCTTTTTTATGAAAAGAATTCATTGATTTTATTTAATACAAAATCTTGTTCATCATTTGAAAGTGATGGATAAATTGGAAGGCTTAAACATCTCTCATAATATTTTTCTGAGTTAGGAAAATCACCATAACTATACCCCAAATCTTGGTAATAAGGCATTGTATGACATGGAATGTAATGTATTTGGCAGTATATGTTATTTTTTCTTAAAAAAGCATGAAGAGCATTTCTATTTTCAATTTGAATTACATATAAATGATAAGCATGACCATTAACTAATCCTGGTTTAGATATTATATAACTTTTATCACTAAAAAATTCTTCATATTTATTTACAATTTTAATTCTTTTTTGTATTCCAATCTTTGCTCTTGAGAGTTGAGAAATTCCTAAACTTGACTGAATATCTGTTAACCTGTAATTATATCCCAACTCATGCATTTCATAATACCATAAACCATCATTTCTTTTTAACTTTTTTTTGTTTTGTTGTATCCCATGTGTCCTAAGATTTAAGATTTTATCTCTTAATTTTTTATTATTAGTAGTTATCATACCTCCCTCTCCACATGCTATATGTTTAACAGGATGAAATGAAAAAATTGATAAATCTGCATAATTTCCATTTCCACATTTTTGATTTTTTTTATTACTATCAATAAAATATCCACCTGGTGAGTGACAAGCATCTTCTACTATCCATAAATTATACTTGTCAGCAATTTTTCTTAGCTTTTCTAAGTCAACAGGATAGCCGGCAAAATTAACAGGAATAATACCGCTAATTTTATTTATTGACTTGCTTAAAAGATTTTCAATTTTATTTAAATCAATCAAAAATGTTTTTTCGTCTATGTCAGAAAAAATTACATTACCACCGTTATATTTTATACAATTAGCAGACGCAACAAAAGTATTAGGACTTGTGATAACATTTTTACCATTTTTAAATCCTAATGCCTTTACACATAAATGTAAAGCTGCTGTACCATTAGAAACAGCAATTGCATATTTTGAACCAACATATTCAGCAAAAAGATTTTCAAATTTTTTTATTTCAGGTCCTTGAGTCAAATAATCTGACTTCAAAACTTTTACAACAGCATTTATATCTTCATCCGTTATTTCTTGCCTACCATATGGTATTATCTTATTCATATTGTAATTATTTATAATCTAAGGATTGTAAAGCAACAAGTTTTTTAAAATGAGATTTATCACTTTTCAATAATTCGGGAAAACTTCCATTGTCAACTATTTTACCATCTTCAATAACATATATTTTATCTACATTTTTTAATGTAGAAAGTCTATGCGCAACTATAATAACTGTCATTTTCCCTTTTAAATTATCTATACTTTTTTGAACATTTTTTTCTGATTCTGAATCTAAAGCACTTGTAGCTTCATCAAGCAATAATAAACTGGGATTTCTATATAATTCTCTGGCAATAAATAATCTTTGTTTTTGTCCTCCAGACAAAAGAATTCCTCTTTCCCCAACTAAACTATTAAAGCCATCTTTTTGATTTTCTATAAAATTTAAAATATTTGCATCTTTAGCAGCTCTTATTGTTTTTTTTCTGATGTTTTTATCTTTATTAAAATCTCCATCCCTCATAGAAATATTATTTGCAATTGAATCATCAAATAACACAGTGTCTTGAGACACATATCCTATTTGCTTCCTCCAGCTTGACTTATCAATTTCATTCGCGTCATTATTATCAATTAAAATTTTACCTGAATTATTTTTGTGAACTAAAGTTATCAGATCTAATATTGTTGATTTGCCAGAACCCGAGGAACCCACTAATCCAACTGATTCAAGTAAATTAATATTCATTGAGATATTTTTTAAAACATTATCTTTTGAATTATAAGAGAAAGAAACATCATTAAATCTAATTGATCTAGAAAATTGTCCTAGTTTAATTAATCCATCAGAGTCCTTATTTTCCTTTTGGTTTTTAAATTCTTGATCTACAAGTTCCATACTTCCAATATGCTGGAAAGTTCCCTGAAATGAGCTTTGAACAGCTAAAACTGAATTTAATGATCGGTAGAAAAGAACAACTGAAACTAAAATTGGTTCTAGTTTCTGATTAAGAACAAATATTTGTATATAAATAATTATCATGATAAAAACAACCGCAATTGGTTCTCTCACTGATTGTGTAAAAGCAGCAGCATAACCTGTCTTGATTTGATTAACAGTTAAAATATCTATTGATTTTAAAATGCTTCCTTTTACTTTATTAAACTGAAATGTTGATGTTAAATATTTAAATCCATGTAATGATTGAATTAACCATTTTGTTAATGTTCCATTTTCAGATGCTGTTATTCGAGATAATTTTCTTACGAAAGTGTTTAGCTTTATAAATAAAAACAATAATATTAATCCAGAAATCACTGCCATAATTCCAAACAACCAAGTCATTAGCATTGCTAGTGTTAATAAAACTATGGCATTCACAAAATGTCCACCTAAAATTATAATTTGATTGAAAGCTTCCAAGCCTTTTATTGGTTGTTCATTTATGATGTTAGTAAAATAGCCAGTATCTTTTTTAGAATAATATGAGTAAGTCATTCTAACATAAGATTCAAAAAGTTGTTTTTTTAGTTTGAAGAGTAATATCCCTTTTAAATATGCATTAAACGCTAAAGATCCAAAAGAAATTAATCCTTTCAACACAAATGAAATAGTTATAAAAATTAGTATTGATGACACATTAAGACCTAAACCAAAAAAATTAATTAAATTAAAAATCAATTTATTAATTAAACTTTCATTAGGATCAATAGTTTGAACAGAATCTAAATTTTCAAGTAATGGAAGTAACATTAAAATGCCGATTCCCTCAAGAAAAGCAGTAAGAATTCCTAAAAAATAAATAATATATATTCTTTTTCCTAAGTGGAATTCAAACATTTTCAGATAATTAAAAAGATCTCTTATCATTTTAATTATTTTGAGTACTCTTTAAAAAACCAATCAACAGTTTTTTTAATTCCTTCATCAATTCGAGTTATAGGACTATATTTTAATAATTTTTTAGCTTTATCAATAGATGCTTGAGAGTGAGGTACATCACCACTTCTCACGGGTCCATAAATTGGGTTGATTTTCTTAATATTAGTGTCATATTCAATAAGATTATTTTTAATCAAACTAAATAATTCTAAAATAGTAGTCCTGTCTCCAAGGGCAGTATTATAAACACAATTTAATGCGTTTTTATTTTTTGTATTCATTGCCAACATATTCATATGTAATACATTGCTTATATGAGTAAAATCTCTTGAATAGCTTCCATCACCATTAATAACTGGTGATTGATGTTTCAATAGTTTATCAATAAATTTTGGAATAACTGCAGCATACGGTCCATTTATATTTTGTTTTTTTCCAAATACATTAAAATATCTTAAACCAATTAATTCAATTCCATAAGTTTTAGAAAAAACATTAGAATATAGTTCATTTACATATTTAGTTATAGCATATGGGGATAGAGGGTTGCCAATCTTATCTTCAACTTTTGGTAAAACTTTTGAATCGCCATAGGTTGATGAACTTGCTGCATATACAAATCTCTTTATATTATTTTCTTTTGAAGCCATAACCATATTAACAAATCCAGAAATATTTACATCATTAGTTGTCTGGGGATCTTTAATAGATCTAGGCACTGAACCTAATGCAGCTTGATGTAAAACAAATTGAATATTTTTTGTGGATTTTAAACAATCACTGTAATCCCTTATATCACCTTCAATAAGTTTAAAATTAGGATTATCAAAAAATTGCTTAATGTTATTTTTATATCCAGTTGAAAAATTATCTAAACAAGTTACATTAGCCCCTTGATCAAGTAAATACTCACATAAATTACTTCCAATAAATCCAGCTCCACCAGTCACTAAAATATTTTTTGATTTAAATTGATTCATAATCTTTTTGTAACAACATCTACATTAAAAAAACCTTTAACATCATATACTACAGATTTTTTTGATGATTTTATCTTGTTTAAATTGATTTTTTTAAATAAGTCGTGTGAAACAGCCAAAATAATTCCATCAAATTTTAGTTTTTCAATATTATCAGTTATTTTAAGATTATACTCTTCTTCAAAATGTTTTTTATCAACCCAAGGATCATATAATGAAATATCAATATCATAATCATTTAATGATTTTACCAAATCAACAACTTTGGTATTTCTGTGATCTGGACAATTTTCTTTAAAAGTGAGTCCAAGAATTAGAACTTTTGATTTTTTGACAATATGATCACTTTTAATCAAAAGTTTGACAAAATCACTAGCAATGAATTCACCCATTGAATCGTTTATTCTTCTTCCTGCTAAAATAATTTCAGGATTATAGCCCAATTCTTGTGATTTTTGTGCTAAATAATAAGGATCTACACCAATACAATGTCCACCAACTAGACCTGGTTTAAAATTTAAAAAATTCCACTTAGTTGAGGCAGCTTTTAGAACTTCTAGAGTATCGATGTTCATTAATGAAAAAATTTTTGACAACTCATTTACAAAAGCAATATTGATATCTCTTTGTGAATTTTCAATAACTTTTGCTGCTTCAGCTACCTTAATTGATGGAGCTAAATAAGTACCGGCTACTATAATATCAGAGTAAACATCATTAATTATATTAGCACTGTAGCTGTTAGAACCTGATGTTAGCTTTACAATCTTAGATACAGTACGATCTTTATCTCCAGGGTTTATTCTTTCAGGTGAATAACCAATAAAAAAGTCTTCATTGAGTTTTAATTTACTATTATCTTCAAGAATTGGTAGACAATCTTCTTCCGTGCAACCAGGATAAACAGTACTTTCATAAACAACAATATCTCCCCTTTTTAAAATATTACCAACCGTCTTAGTTGCATTTAACAATGGTGTTAAATCAGGTGAATTATTTTTATTAGTAGGAGTTGGAACTGTAATTATATAAAAATTACAATGAATTAAATCATCAATTTTTGAACTTAAAAATAAGTTATTCGATAATGCTTTATTTAGGTTTTCTGTGGATACTTCAAGTGTACTATCAACTCCATTGTTTAATTCATTTATTCTTTTTTTATTGATGTCATAACCTACAGTTTTATATTTATTTGAAAATTCAACAGCTAATGGTAAACCAACATAGCCCAAACCAATAATTCCAATTTTAACTTTCACAAAAAAAATTTAAGATTAATACCTATAATATTCAGGCTTATACGGGCCTTCAACTTTTACTCCAATGTAATCAGCCTGTTCCTTATTTAATTCCTCTAATTCAACACCTAATCTCTTTAAATGTAATTTAGCAACTTTTTCATCTAAATGCTTTGGAAGCATATATACCTTATTTTCATAAGAATTAGAATTTAACCAAAGTTCTAATTGAGCTAATGTTTGGTTAGTAAATGAATTACTCATTACAAAACTTGGATGACCTGTAGCACATCCTAAATTTACTAATCTACCTTCAGCCAAGACAATAAC
>MDSV01031774.1_pt1 | contig 39056 bp, 36 predicted proteins | sample 810851 | NCBI WGS metagenome assembly MDSV01 (sample SAMN05326640, study PRJNA326480) | marine metagenome | isolation source: seawater | place: Atlantic Ocean: North East | collected 2012 | reverse complement strand
CTAAAAAAATTATGGATTTGCCTGAGATTGGATCTATGAGTTCAACTCATTCAGCAAACCCTTTAAGCTGTGTTGCAGGGGAAGAAAATCTTAGAATCATTATTGAAGATGATCTTATAGAAAAATCACATAAATTAGGTTTGTTTATGCACGAGGAACTTAATAAAATTAAAAATAAATATCCAAAACATATTAAATATATTTTTGGAAAAGGCTTGATTGCAGGAATTTTATTTTACAAAAATGAAGAACCGCTTTCTCAATTATGTTCTAAAATATGTGAAATAGCAATGCAAAATGGTTTAATACTTGTTCATACTGGAAGGGAGTCTATCAAAATTGGCCCTCCTTTAAGTATATCCTATGAAGCATTAAAAGAAGGACTTCAAGTTTTAGATGAGGCGATAGCAGAAAGCTTAAATGATTAAAAATATCAGACACACAGGATTAGTTGTAAATGATATCTCCAAAATAAAAAATTTTTATGTGAGCTTAGGATTCAAAATTGTAAAAGAGGATATTGAAGAAGGTGCTTTTATTGATATTCTAACAGGATTCAAAGACTCAAAGCTTCACACAGTAAAAATGAAAACTGATAACAGTTCAATGATAGAATTAATAAAATATTTAAATCCAGTTTCACCAAATATAAGTCAAAGCTCTCAACCTAATTCTTTAGGCTGCTCACATTTTGCTATGACAGTAGATAATGCAAATGCGATTTGTAAATTAATAAAAAAAAATGGGGGAACAGAGATTAATCCTCCCGCAAAAAATATGGATAGAACTGTAAAAGTAGCATACTGCTATGATCCAGAGGGTGTATTAATAGAAGTAGTTGAAGAACTCTAGAATTTTGATTATGTCAAAAAATAATTACATATCAACAATCTATAATAACACTGACAGGCCACTCACAAATTATCCGATTCAACTCTGTAAATATTTATCTTCTAAATATGATCTCAAATTAAATAGTAAAGTCTTGGAAATAGGATGCGGAAGAGGTGATTTCTTAAAAGCATTTAAGGAATTAGGTAATAATATTGTTGGAACAGATATATCTGAGGAGTCTAAAAATTATTTTGAAGAAGATGAAATATATGTTTGTAATATAGAAAATGAGAAATTACCTTTTAAAAATAATGAATTTGACATGATTTTTAATAAATCATTAATTGAGCACCTGTATAGTCCAGATAATTTTTTTAATGAAGCTTTTCGTGTTTTAAAACCAGGAGGATTGATGATTACCATGGTACCAGATTGGGAGTCTAATTATAAAATTTACTACGATGATTTTACACATAAATCACCTTATACAAAACAATCCTTATATGATGCATATCAGATATATGGTTTTTCAAAAATAGAAACATATACCTTTAGACAACTCCCATTACTATGGAAATATCCATTGCTAAATATAGTTTCATATATAGTTAGTTTTATTTCACCAATCAGAAGTAAAAATAAGTTTCTCAGGTGGTCACGTGAACTAATGGTTATTGGCAAAGCAACAAAACCATTAAAATAGAAGATATATATTAAATGAAACTAGGGCTAAAAGATAAAAGAGTATTGGTAACAGGATCATCGAAAGGGATTGGATATGCAATTGCTGAACGATTTCTTCTCGAAAACGCAAAGGTTTATATAACTTCTAGGTCAAAAATAAACTTGTTAAAATCTTCTAAAAAAATTGCTGCCATAGGATTAGAAAATAATGCGAGTTTTATAAAAACAGATTTTAGAAAATCTAGTTCGATTAATAATTTAAAAAAAGTATTAATGAAAAAGGACAAAGGATTAGATATATTAGTTGTTAATATTGGAGATGGAAGTGGTTCAAAAAAAGAATTACTTGAAGAAAAACTCTGGAATAAGAGTTGGGATATAAATTTCAAAACTGCTATTAATGCTGTACAAAAGTTTTTACCATTAATTAATAAATCAAGAGGTACAATCTTATTTATTTCATCAATTGCTGGTAAAGAGAGTATTGGTGCCCCAATTGCTTACGCAACAGCTAAATCAGCAATATCATCCTTTTCAAAAAATCTCTCAAGAGTGAATACTAACATAAGAGTTAACACAATTGCTCCTGGAAACATTTATTTTGAGGGAGGCTCATGGGATAAAAAAATAAAGAAAAATAAAAAACAAATTTTTAACAATATTAAAAAAATAGTACCAGTCAAAAGATTTGGAAAACCAGGTGAAGTTGCCAGTGCGGCTATTTTTTTATGTTCAGATGAAGCAAAATTTATTAATGGATCAACTCTCGTAATTGATGGTGGACAAACAGTGAGTATATAAATGAAAAATAAAAAACTTTTTGATTTATCAAAAAAAGTAATTGTAATTACAGGCGCGGCAGGTTTTTTAGGTCAAATCTACTCTGATGCAATTATTAAGCAAGGTGGTTTTCCTCTTATGCTAGATATAAATTACGATGCACTTAAAAAATTCAAAAATAAAAATATAGATAAGTGTGATATCTTTAAGTGTGATATTACAAATGAGGGCAATATAAAAAAAATATCCAAGGAAATATCAAGAAAATACAAAAAATTAGATGCTCTTATAAATAATGCTGCTAATAATCCCAAAGTCGAGAATAAAAATCAAAAAAAATTTACACGTCTTGAAGAATTTAGCTTAAAGGAATGGGATAAAGATATAGCTGTAAATCTTACAGGGGCTTTTTTAACAACAAAATATTTCGGATTATTAATTTCAAAAAATAAAGAAGGTGGTGTGATCATTAATATCTCTTCAGATTTATCATTAATTGCGCCAGATCAGAGAATTTATTTAAAAAAGTCAGTAGATCCAATTAATCAAATAGTGAAACCTATAACGTACTCTGTGACAAAAAGTGGTTTAAATGGACTTACGAGATATACATCTACATACTGGAATAAAGAAAATGTTAGGTGCAATTCTCTTTGCATAGGTGGAGTAGAAAATCATCAAGATAAAGAATTTCTTAGGAAAGTTTCAATGCGTATACCAATGGGCAGACTAGCTAAACCCAAAGAATATGTAGGTACACTTATTTGGATGTTAAGTGATGCATCAACATATTTAAACGGTTCTTTTGTAGTTGTAGATGGAGGCCGAACTGCCTGGTAGATAACTATATGCAAAAAAAAAACTACTTAAATGAGGTTAAGTATTTACTAGGAAATAATAATAAAGACATAGTTTATATGATTTTTATGTTTCTTATCGTCTCAGTTATAGAATTAGTTGGGATTAGTCTTATTTTTCCATATGTAAGTTTAATAGTTAACCCCCAAATCGTTCAAGAGAATGTTTTGTTAGAGAAACTGTTCTTTGATAGGGGATATTCATTTTTGGAAACAATGAATTTTTTAGGATTATTCTTAATAATAATTTTTCTCTCTAAATCAATATTTGGAATTTTTGTAAATAGAGAGATTTCAAGATTCTCATTCAAAAAGAGTGTCGATATAAGATCACTATTGATGAAGTCTTATCAAGATTTACCCTACCTAAAGTATACCGAAAGAAATAGTTCAGAATTTATTCACAACATCAATCTCGCTGACAAATTTGCGGGTTCTACCTTAGCACCATTATTAAAGCTGGCAAGCGAAGGAATAGTAATACTCGTTATAATAAGCTTTCTAGCATTTCATGATATTATAAGTCTTTTAGTTATTTTATTTTTGTTGATACCATTAATATTGTTTTATGACAAAGTCTTCAGGCCGTACTTATTAAGGTATGGGAAGAAGTCTAACAGCGCATCGAAGAGTGTTGTAAAAAATATTAATGAGGCCATAAAGGGATTAAAAGAAATACGTGTACTAGGCAAAGAAAGGTACTTTTATCACTTAATGAGAGAGTCCGCTAAAGAATATGCAGATGTCAGTGTAAATGCAGAAGTAATTACTGTAGCACCAAGATTTCTAATGGAATTCTTGATTATTGCAGTTCTAGTTCTAGCTATTTTCATTCATACTCTATTATCCGGAAACCTTATTGAATTTTTACCAACCCTATCACTTTTTGGAATTGCTGGAATAAGACTATCACCTGCTGCGAATCAAATAATAATAAATATTAATAAACTTAGATTTTCAAGAAACGCTGTAAGCTTACTCTACTCCGATCTAAGAGACTTAGAAAATATAAAGGAAATTAGTTCTACTAATAAATTGATCGAGCAAAATTTTGAAGAGCTAAAGTTAGTTGATGTTAGTTTCAAATATTATTCAAGAAATGAGGTTATTTTTGACAAAGTCAATTTAACTATTAATAAAGGAGACTACATTGGGGTATTAGGTCCGTCAGGTTCAGGCAAATCTACTTTCATTAATTTATTACTAGGATTACTGGATCCAAGTACAGGAAATATGATTTTAAATGGAAAACAAATTGATGAAAATGATAATACGAAATTTATGGACTATGTAGGTTATTTGCCTCAAGACGTATTTTTAATTGATGACTCAATAGCTAATAATATTGCTTTAGGCATTGAGACTGCAGAAGTAAATTTTAAAAAAGTAAGAGATTGTATTGAAAAGGCAAAACTTAGTGAGCTAATCTCAAATTTGCCAGATGGGATAGAAACACGTGTAGGAGAAAATGGCCTACAGTTATCAGGAGGACAAAAGCAGAGAGTTGCTATTGCGAGACTTTTATACTTTGAGAAAGAAGTAATAATTATGGATGAGTCTACTAGTTCTCTTGATACTCTAACAGAAAAAGAGATAATAAATGAGGTAAATGCCTTTAAAAATGAGAAGACAATTATTGCAATTTCTCATAGAGTTTCTACTTTATCAAATTGTGACAAATATTTTAAAATTATCGATGGCAAAATTAAAATAGAAGATAACATAACTTAATTAAGGTGTATTAGATTATGGGAAAAATTAATTTTTTGGACTGTACTTTACGTGATGGTGGGTATTATAATTCATGGGATTTTGAATTTAAAGCTGTGAATGAATATTTAAAAGCAGTTAAAAATGCCGGTGTACACGTTGCAGAAATTGGTTTTAGATCACTAAAAAATGATGAGGGTTTCAAGGGAGCATCAGCTTTTACAACTGACGATTATATACAAACTTTAAGTATTCCCAGTGGACTCTCGTTAGCAGTAATGATCAATGCATCAGAACTCCTATATAATTTTAAAATTGACAATAACGCATTTAATAAACTTATTCCAAAAAGAAGGAAAGGCTCTTCTCTAGATACAATTAGAATTGCTTGTCATTTCGATGAATTTAAGGCTGCTATAAAGTGCACAGATAGAATAAAAAAACGAGGTTATAGAGTTGGTATAAATTTAATGCAAATTGGCGATAGAACAATAGATGAAATTACTGAGGCTGCGAAACTAACTAATTTATACAATCCTGATGTCCTTTACTTTGCCGATAGTTTAGGAAATATGAATAATTCAAAAGTTATTGATATTATAAAGACGATAAGGAGTCATTGGAAGGGCGATGTTGGCATTCATGCTCATGATAATATGTCTATGGCGATATCAAACTCCTTAACTGCAATTAAAAATGGAGCGAACTGGATCGATTCAACAATTACTGGAATGGGAAGAGGACCTGGAAATGCTCAAACTGAATTGATAGCATTTGAGATTTCAGAATTAAATAAAAAAAAATGTGATATAGTCCCATTAAATAAATTAATTAATAAATACTTTAATGATTTAAAAAATCACTATAAATGGGGTACTAATTCATTCTATTATTTATCTGGCAAACATGGAATTCATCCCTCATATATACAGGAGATGTTATCAGACAAAAGATATAGCGATAATGATATTATAAACGCTATAAATCAATTAAAAATTGAAGGTGGCAAAAGTTTCTCAAGAAGTAAACTTGTAACTATTAAAAATCCGGAAAATAAAATTATTTCTGGTACCTGGAGCCCAAAAAAAACATTAAGTCAAAAAGATGTATTTTTAATTGGGCCAGGTGAAACTACAAAAAAACACATTGAAGCAATTAAATCCTTTATAAGAAGAAATAAATTATTAATATTTGCAATTAATAACGAAAAAGTAATTCCAGAAAAATATATAGATTTTAGAATTGTATCTCACCCATTAAGAATCATTTCAGATATAGATGATTTTAAAAAGATAAAGACACCCTTAATTGCGCCACTAAATTCAATTAATAAAAATTTAAAGAATTCACTTAGTAAGATTAAAATTAATAATTTTGGTATTAAAATAGAGAAAGATATTTTTAAATTTAAGGATAAAAGTTGTGTTATACCAAATCCTCTAGTTTTAAGTTATTTTCTCGCTGTTGTTTCAAGCGGAAATGTAAATAAAGTTTATATGTCTGGCTTTGATGGCTATAGGCTTGGAGATCCCAGAAAACTAGAAGTTGATAAAGTCTTTGATTTGTTTAACCAAAGTAAATCAAAAGTTAATCTTGTTTCAGTTACTCCAACTCTGTACAATATAAATACTAAATCTATTTATAGCCTTTAAAATTGAGAACAGTAATAATTATACCCGCAAGATTTAAGTCATCTAGATTTCCTGGAAAACCTCTTGCAAAAATCTTAGGAAAGCCGCTTGTTGAGTGGGTTACAGAATTATGTTCGATTGCGGTTGGCAAAGAAAATGTTTACGTAGCTACTGATGATCAAAGAATTGAATCATTTGTCAAGAGTATAAATGTTAATTGCATTATGACTTCTGAAGATCATCTAACAGGCACTGATAGAGTTGCAGAAGCATCTAATTACGTAGAAGCGGATATTTACTTAAATGTTCAGGGGGATGAGCCGCTAGTTAATCCCTATGATATAAAAAAAATTATTAATGAAAAAATGAAAAATGGAAAAGATGTCATAAAAGGTTATTGCAAGCTATCAAAGTTTGAAAATCCTGAAAATGTAAATATTCCTAAAATAATTTTTTCAGACAGCGATTACTTAGTTTATGCCTCAAGGAATGTGATACCTGGTTCAAAAAACAAACTAGAAAAGAAAATATACAAGGCAGTATGTATTTACGCTTTTGATAAAAATAATTTAAATGATTTCCTATCTTACGGAAAAAAAAGTAGATTAGAAGAAATTGAAGATATTGAAATTTTAAGATTTCTAGAATTAGATACTAATGTCAGAATGGTTGAGACAGAGGGTAATTCCCTAGCAGTTGATATCCCAAGTGATATCCATGTAATAGAACAATTTTTAAGAGTAAAAAAATAATGCAGTGCGGGGAATTTGATAAAAGAAATAAAGAGTTTTACAAAAAATTCAATCAAACAACTTTTTTTATAAATCTATTAAATTTGAAAGGTGATAGTGATCCAATTATTTTTGACGTAGGAGCACACAAAGGTGAAAGTATTGTTTTTTTTAGGAAAATTTTCCAAAACGCTCAAATTTATTGCTTTGAACCTAATCCTATGTCACTTAAACAAATAGAGATAATGAACGACTCTCGTAATAAGATTTTCAATGCCGCTTTAAGTAATTATGATGGGACGAGCGATTTTAATATACAAGATATATCACACCTTTCTTCTTTGCATAAAATTAATAAAAAAAGTAAGTCATCCATTGGATATGCAGATAAAGAAAAGCATGAAGTTATTACTGTAGATGTAATGACGGGAGACAAAATTATAAAAGACCATAATATTAAAGTTATAGATTTATTAAAAATTGATGTGCAGTCCAATGAGGTAAAGACTTTAGAGGGTTTTAAAAATAGTCTAAACATAATTAAGAATATAATCATTGAAGTTTCATTTTATGATTTTTATAAGAACAAATCATCAATATCTGAAATCGAGAAAATAATAGATGGGTTTGAATTATATGATATTTTTGAAATTTCAAAGAACCCCAAAACTCAAGGTACAGACTGGGCAACTTTAATTTATAAGAATAAAAAGTTAAATGCTTGACCTCTATAAATCAATTTTATTTGATTGTGATGGTGTAATTCTTGACTCAAATAAAATAAAAACTGATGCTTTTTATCTCACATCAATTAAATATGGAGAACAAAATTCAAATAAATTAGTTAAGTATCACCTAGCTAATGGTGGCATTTCAAGAAATCATAAGTTCAAATATTTTATTGCAGAAATTCTAAAGATGAGTCCAAGTCAAAAGCTGTATGATAATTTAGTAAGTGATTATAGTAAAAATGTTTTTGATGGTTTATTAAAAAGCAATTTAGCAAATAGCCTCAAGGAAATAAGAGACTCGAGTAATCATAGATGGTATGTTGTGTCTGGAGGCAATGAAAAAGAAATAAAGTCAGTTTTTAAAGAGAGGAATATACATGAATTTTTTAATGGGGGTATATTTGGCAGTCCAAGAAACAAAGCTGAAATATTTAAAGAAATAATCAGTAAGAAAGATTTCAAAAAGCCCGCTGTATATTTGGGAGATAGTGAGTATGATTACGAGGTTTCAAAAAAAGCTTTGATTGATTTTATTTTTATTTATGAATGGACAGAATTTAAAAATTGGAAGATGTTTTGTGAAGACAATAAAATTAAATATGTAAAAAATCTACAATGTCTATTTTCAAAAAAATAATTAAAGCTTATAAAGAAAAAAGATTATTTCTTGCAGTAAACTCTAAATTATTGCCATATATTATTGGTTTAAAATATATTTTTTCATTTAGTAAAAATATAAAAATACATAATCCAAATTATATAAAACCAAATACTACAGATCACGAGAATGAAATTGTAGAGAGAGTATTTCGTAGCTATAAATTTATGAAAAATGATGAAATTAAAATAGATATCAAATTCAAGCCGTCAAAATTATGGATAGATCAATTAAATAATAGCTATAAATTTTTTCATGACTCTCTTAAAGAAAATAATGTAAATAAATTTCATTTTTTTCTAACAAATTATGGCTCTTGGAAGGAGTATCACGGCATTTCAAACAATACTCTAATAAGAAGTCTATCTAGATCCTATATTGGTAGAAGATATCTAGAAAACGTAACATTCAAAAAAAATCTTCGAAATTGGAAGTGGTTGAATAAAGAGAATAATAATTTGTCAGATCTAGAATTTTTTAGACATGGAAATCAGTCAGGTGCATTCATTGATGACAAGTTTATCATCGCAAGTGCTTTTTTTAATGAATTTACTGCATCTATTTTAAGTAACCTTTTAACTAAGTATGATACTCCAAATATTGCTGAACTGGGAGGTGGAGATGGAAACTTTATATATTACCTCTTAAAAAAATTTGAAAATTTTAGATATTTTGGATTTGATTTACCCGAAGTAATTTCAATTATTTCTTACAATTTTTTACTTGAATGGCCTGATAAAAAATTTCTTTTGTATGGTGAGGAAAGTTTAAATCATATTGATGTAAATAATTACGACTTTATTTTAATGCCAAGCTGGGAGATAGCAAATATTAAAAGTGACACTATAGATCTTTTTATTAATAAAAACAGTTTAGGAGAAATGACAAAAATAAATTGTGAATCCTTTATTCACCATATTTGCAGAACAACAGAATACTTTTTCCATATGAATCATGATAATTTTAGAAATAATTATGATGATGGTGAAGTAGGGGTGTTATCCTCTGAATTTCCAATTGATAAAAGTAAATTTGAGCTTCTTTTTAGATACCCTGACTTAGGACATTTAATGCATAGTGGAGTTATAGATTATTATATGGACATATTTCTGCATTTATATAAAAAAAGAAAATAATAACAAATTTTAAGATTATTTATATGTGTGGTATTGCAGGTATATACGGTACTGATCCAAATAAAATAATTAGTTTAAATAAAATGCTTTCCAAACTGCATCATCGGGGACCTGATGAAAATGGAATATATAATTCAGACGAATATTGTAGTGGTATTAAAAGATTATCTATAAATGATTTATCGGGTGGATCACAACCGTTGTTTAATCGTGATCGATCAATTGTAGTTGTTTATAATGGTGAAATTTATAATTATCATAAATTGAGAATTAATTTAGAGAAAAAAAACTACAAGTTTCGAACTAATTCGGATGGGGAAGTAATTGCACACCTTTATGACGAGGTTGGAGAAAAAGTTTTTGATTATTTGGATGGAATGTTTGCAATTTCTATTTGGGATAATAATAAAAAAATTCTTTATTTAGCAAGAGATACTGCAGGTGAGAAGCCTATTTATTATATGAGAAAAAATGGACAATTTATTTTTTCATCAGAAATTAAGAGTATACAAAGCACATTCTTGCAAGACTTAACAATAAATAGTCAGTCAATCTGGGATATGCCAACTTTTCTATGGATTCCGGAGCCAAATACAATATACGAAGAGATCTCGGCATTACCAAAAGGTAATTATTTAAAATTTTCTGGAGATGATTCATTAATTAAACCAATTAATTGCAACTTTGTTAGAGATGATATAACTGAAGAACTTGCTAAAAACCCAATAAAGATAACTAGAGAAATTGTAGAGGAAGCAATAGTTTCTAGACTTCTCTCGGATGTTCCTATTGGTTGTTTCTTGAGTGGTGGTTTGGATAGTACAATTGTTTCAATTATTGCCTCTGAAAGAGTTGAGAAGTTATCTACCTTTAATATCGCTTTTGAAAATATAACTGATCCTTACCATGGTATGGCAGATGAATCGGAGGATGCGGAGAGTACAGCAAAAAAAATTAATTCGCAGCATCATAAAATCTTTGTGAATGAAGATATTTTTTATGAAAGTCTTCAGGAATTTTCATACTATGGCGATCAACCATTTGCGGTTTCTTCAGGTATGGGAATTTACATTATATCTAAAGAAGCTAAGAAAAATGGTGTAAAAGTTTTACTATCAGGAGATGGTGCTGACGAGTGTTTTGGTGGATATTCTTGGTATCCGTTCATAAGCAAAATTTGTGGTGAAAGTCATACAACATCTAAAACTGATCAGGCTTATTCACTACAAAACTCTTTGGATAGTAAAAAATATTTAATTGATAAAATTAAAAATCTAACAACAGCCGAAAAAGCCTATAGTCTGCACTATTACGCTCATGAATTAGAAAAAAGTAAGATTTTCAGTAAAGACTTTCAAGGTCAAGCAAAACTATCATCGCTCCGGTATTTTGAGAGCATATCAGAAAAAGTACCAAAAAATTTTATAGATCATGACAGAAATTTTTACTTTCCAAATGAAATGCTTTGTAAAATGGATCGGATGACTATGGCTAATTCAGTTGAGGGCAGAGCGCCATTCGCATCAGTAAATATCCTTGAGTTATCAAAAAAGATTAGTCTGAAAAATATGATTAATAACAATAAATTGAAATGGATTCTACGTGAGGCATTCAAGGATTTGTTGCCAAAAGAAGTTTATGTCAGAAAAAAACATGGCTTTAATATTCCTATAGATCATTGGATAAAAGGTAAATGGAATGATCTTGTTTTACATACTTTTAGTTCGGAATCTCAATTATATAAACGAAATTTAATTCACGGTGGATCTATGGATTACGTTAAGAAAATGATAAATGATGAGAAAAGATTAAATGGGCATACACTTTTTTCATACATAATGTTAAACTTATGGTTAGAAAATAATGGAACTTATAGCTGAAATAGGACAAAATCATAATGGCGATATGGTTCTTGCAAAGAAGCTTATAAGGCTTGCTAAGCAATCAGGAGCAGATGTCGCTAAATTTCAGTTATTTTGCGCTAAGACTCTTTTTAAAAAAGAGAATAATCCATGGTACGAATATAATCTAAATACTGAGCTCAATAAATCAAGTGTCGAGATGCTAATGGAGTATTCTGATAAAGTTGGAATTGAATTTATGGCTTCAGTTTTTGATGAAGAGAGAATTTCGTGGATGGAGGAATTAGGAGTGAAAAGATATAAAATTGCATCAAGATCTATTAATGATAAACGATTAATAGACGCTGTATTGAAAACAAAAAAACCAACAATCATATCACTTGGACATTGGAAAGATGATAAGTTACCAGATTTTAAAGGTAATATTCAAGGATATTTATATTGTATCTCCAAGTACCCAACTCCTATTGAAGATATAAATTTTTCAAAAATAAGTTTTGATAATTACTTGGGCTTTAGTGATCATACAATTGGAATCGCTGCTAGTTGTGTTGCAGTTTCAAGAGGATCTAAAGTAATAGAAAAGCATTTCACTTTGGATAAAAATCTTTATGGTCCAGATCATCAAGGTAGTGCTTTACCAAAGGAATTCATAGAATTGAGAAAATTTTCAGATCAAGCAAGAAGATGTCTATAAAGCCTAAATATTCTATATATATTGTCTCACATAATTATGGACATTATGTTGAAAAAGCAATTGAGAGCGTTTTTGAACAAACTGAGACTAACTGGGAATTATTGCTTATTGATGATGGTTCAACTGATAATACGTCAGAAATATTTAAAAAATATGAAAATGATACCAAAATTAGAACATTTAATACTAATGGAATTGGATTAAATGCTGTTTGCAATTTCGCACTCAATAAAGTTTTTGGTGAATTTATTATAAGATTAGATGGGGATGATTATTTTGACGAAAATATACTTCTTGTTTTAGGAAATTATATCAGTAAAGATCCGTCTTTAGGAATTGTTTATTCAGATCATTTTTTAGTTGATAAAGATGGTAAAAAATTTTCATATGAGTTTACTCAAAAATTAAATAAAAATGAAGACTCAATAGAGCCACCGAATGGTGCTTGCTGCTTAATAGATGTTGCTAAATTAAAGAAAATTGGAGGCTATAATACTAAATTGAATGCACAAGATGGACTTGATCTGTGGTTAAAAATGAAAGATCATCATAATACAAAAAATATAAATCTACCTCTATATTATTATCGAAGACATGGCAATAATTTAACTGAAACACCCTACAAAATTATTAATGCTAGAAGAGAAATAAAACAAAAAAAAGCTTCCAATTTAATTAATAATGTCAAACCCATAATTGCAATTATTCCTTGTAGAAAAAACCACGATTTTACAAATAGCCTATGGTCTAAAGAGATAAATGGAATCTCACTTTTGGAAAGAGATATAAACATTTGCATAAAATCCAATTACTTTGACAAAATAATTATCACTTGTGATGAAAATATTAAACAAACACATCCACATATATTTAAAAAAGATAATAGACTTAAATTCGTTTTAAGAGATGAGAGTTTAACTTCAAAATCTGTAAAAATAGAAGAAACTTTAAATTTAATAGCCAGCGTATTTGATGCAGAATTCGCAGGAATAATGCTAATGAGATATATTCAAACACCATTCATAACGCATGAAACACTAGAAGAAGCTATAAACAGTTTACTAATAACTAATAATGATAGTGTAATAGCCGTTGAAAAAATCAGGCATGAGATATTTGAAAATAAGAATGAAGATTTAATACAATTAAGTTACTCTTTATCTGAAGATATAAATACATCAAATTTTTATAGAGACTCTTCTACATGCTCAGTTTTTAAAACAAGCAATCTAAAAAAAGGTTATTACAGAGGAAATAAGATATTAGGCATGCCAGTTTCAGCAGCAGAAAGTTTTTTTATTAATTCATTTCGCGATCTTGAGATAGCAATTTCATCCGCTTCTTTAAATCAATAATTATTTGAAACAAAATGAAATTTACTGATCAAAATACCGCTATAATAATTTCTTGTCGTTTTTCATCAAAAAGATTACCGGGCAAAGCAATGCTGAAATTTGGAAATATTACAGCTATAAGCTTACTCATTCATAGATTAAAGAAATCAACAAATTTTAAAAAAATAATACTAGCGACCTCAATCAACCCCGAAGACGATGTTCTTGAAAAGGAGGTTAAATCTCATGGAATTCACATTTTTAGAGGTGAGCTAGATAATGTTTTAAATAGAAATTTGATGGCCGCTATAAAATTTGATGTTGATTATATTATTCGAGTTACAGGGGATTGCCCCTTTATTTGTGGAGAATTTATCGACGGTTGTATTAATCAAATTAAGGAATATAAAAATGAAATTTATACGACGAAAGGAAATTTTCCACAAGGTATTGATATTGAGTTATTCCCCAGAAGTCTTCTTGAAATATTAAATAAAAAAGAAAAATTACCAGTTCGATATAAAGAACATATGTTAAGTTATTTTTATGAAAAAAGTCACGAATACTCTATTAAATACTTTATCAATTATTATGGAGGAAAACTTGAAGGCATTTATACTATGGATAGCCCTGTAGATTACAAAAGATTAAAAAAAGAGTATGAAATATTTGATAACCCAGACTTTACTTTAAGTGAAATATTTAGTTCTACTAAATTAAATAATGTATAAATTTATAATATTAAGACCTACTCATAAAGCTAATACTTTTATTTATGGAAGGGATTCGCTCTCAATTTTAACTAATTTCTTTAAGAAAAACAAAATTTTTAATTTCGATCCAAAAAAAAAAATTATTTACATCAATTTTAAAATATTAATTGATATAATATTTAATTTAAGCTTAGACATTAATTCAATAAAAACATCCTATCTGAGATCTTTAATTAGGTTTCTTGAAAGTGATCTCGTTGTTACTTTAATTGATAATGATCCAAATTTTTGGAGACTAAGCTTACTTATGCATAATGAGTTAAGAATTATTTCATTTCAAAATGGTGCAAGGTATGATTTATATTCAAATCCAAATAAAAAAGAATATTTTCAATCTGAATATGTTTGCTTTGGCGATCATGATAAGAAAGTTATTCAATCAATTAACGGTAAGGTAAAAAAATACATACCTAAAGGCTCAATAAGAGAAGTTTATTATAGATCTATCTCAAAACAGTATGAAGATTTTAAAAACCATAATTCACCAAAAATCTATGATATTTGTTTAATAGCAGATAATTATGCTGGTTGGGACAAAATTTATCCTGGAATAGAAGAAAATGGTTTATTGGTTGCTAAATATGCATTGAAGTATGCAAAACACAATAATTTAAGTATTGCTTTTGCATTTAAATATAAAAAAAATCAAAAAAGTGCTGGCGATATTTCTGAGCTTGATTTTTATCGTAGTCGTATTGATTTGGAATATCGAAATTTATTCTTTTCTTATAACGACTTCCAGTGGACAAGTCGTGATATAATTTGTAAATCAAATGTTACTATTGGATTGAGTAGCACTCTTTTATTGGAGTCTGCTTCAAGGGGAAATAAAGTTTTAATATGTGATTATTATAATGAGAAGTTTTCTCTTGGAGCAAAAAGTCCTTTGGCTCTTAACGATAAAGAGAGAAAATATAGTTTATTTTCAGAAAAATTAGATGAATTACTCAAAATTTCCGACCAAGAATATATATATACAAGAGGTAATGAAGTTAAAAGAATGATTAATATCAAAGATGGAGAGACAATTTCAGAATTTATTCAATCAGTTCTTGAAAGTAAATTAGATGAATAATTCTTTAGTATTATCTGAAAATTTTGTAAGAACAAATAAAAGTAGGAAATATTATAAAATAAATAACTTATTTTTTTCCAAAGATTCTAAAATAACTGATATCAAGACTAAAAAGTATAATTTATCAAAAAAAAATCTAGATTTATTTGAGAAAAATATATTATCTTATTACCTAAAAATATTAAAGAAACTTTCAGAACAATTAAATCAAATACATAATACTGAAATCTCCGAAAAGCAGTGGGAAATTATAATAGGAAACTGGTTACGTTTTTTTATAGAAGTTGCTCACGAAAGATGGATTAGCTTAGATAGGATAAATTTATATGAATTTAATGAAATTATTATCAGCAAATCAGAAAAAATTAAATACAGATTAATACCAAAAAATAGAAGTCATTTTAGCAATCTTGTTCAAAACTCATCTTCGTGGAATGATTACATATATAGTAAAGTAATTACTCATAAAATAAGTAGAAAAAAAATTAATATAAAAACAATACCTATAAAAAAAATAAAGAATATTTTTTATAAATATAAAAAAAATAATTTGTTGAAAAGATTTATTTTAAAATTCTCAAAAATCATAAGCTATTTGGCTCCACCAAGATATAGAATGTTGGTCTCAATAACATATCTCCCTTTTAAAGATCTGATAATTTTAATTTTTAAATTAAGAAAATTGCCAATTTTTTATTTTCCTATAGGAAATAAAGAATTTGCAAGGAAGAAAATAATTAAAGAGCGGGAATACTTATTACTTAATTTATTTGATAAGAGAGACAAATTTGGAAAATTTCTTCAAGATGTAATTGCAGATCAGATACCTCAATGCTATTTAGAGAATTGGAATGAATTAAATAATGAACTTAAAAGACAATCAATTCCTAGAGTTAATATGATTTTAGCGGGCAACGGATTTGATAATGATGAGATTATAAGATTATATATTTCAAAGCATATTTTAAATCTAACATATATTATTTTTCAACATGGTGGTGTATACGGCCTTTCTTATTTGACAAACAAAGGTGAATTCTATGAAAAAAGAGTTGCTGATTATTGGTTTAGTTGGGGGTGGAAGGACAAAAATTTCCCTAATGTTATTGAAGGATACAATTTTAAAAATACAAAAAATAAAAAATTAAATAATACTCTAGCAGAGAACATTTTGATTCCAATGCCATATTTTGCCAAGTATAGGACTAGGCTTAAGCATATTGATGAGAACTCTCTTAACGATGACCTAGACATACTTTATATGAAACTTGATATCAAAATTAGAGATAAATTAAGATTTCGTCCATTTCCTGAATCACGTAACATAATATTAATAAATAAAGCATTTGATAAAAAATTAATTGATAATGAGCAAAGTATTATAAAATCTCTAACTAATTCAAGGCTTCACATCTCGATTGTTAATGCAACAACTTTCCTAGAGTCATTAAGTTATAATATTCCGACCATATTATTTATAAAGGAACCGCTAACTGAGTTCAGAAAAAATTCTCATAATGATATATTAAAACTAAAAAAAGCAGGTATATTGTATGATGATTTAGATAAGCTGATCTTATTTTTAAATCAAAATTATAAACAAATTAGAATCTGGTGGAACACAAAGAAAGTTCAAACAGCTGTATGTAATTTTAAAAAAAACTACTCAAAAGAATCTAATAATTGGCTAAATGACATATTGTACAAAATTAGCTCTAAAATCTGAATTTTTATGAAACTTAATATCTGTATTGTTTGGGAACAGTTTGAATATGGAGGAGTGGACTCATATCTCTCTTATCTTATAAATAGTTGGCCGGAACAAAATGATAAGTTCACGATCATATATAATGAAGGAAATTCAGGAGCAGAAAGATTAAAAAATGAGCTGGTAACATTCAAAAATATAAGATTCATAAAATACAAAAGCTTCTTTAATTACAATTCTAGAGTAAACTTTTTTAGCAAAATCTCAAAGTTAGTCAGGCACATATTTTTACCAATTTTTTTTATTCTAAATTCAATTAGATTATATTTCTTAATTAAAGGTAGGAAATTTGATGTTTTGTTTGCACAAAATGGGGGATACCCTGCAAGCTATGGTGTACTAACTTCTATATTTTCAGCCTCCATTGCAAGAGTAAAAGTAAAATTATTAGTTATTCACCATGCCGCAGTAAAGCCAGAAATATTTACAGGTTGGTTTAGATTATTAATTGAGAGATTTTTTTCAAATAATCTTTCCCGAGTTATCTGTGTTTCAGAAGCGACAAAAAAAACAGTTATAAATTTTACTAGAATCACAGATGATCAAAAATGTAGTGCCGTTGTTATACCTAATGGAATCCCAATCGAAGAATATACTCCAAAAAAAGATCATAATACCCCAATATTGAGTGTTCTAATGCTTGGTAGACTAGACAACTTTAAAGGGCATGATGACCTGCTGGGTGCGGTCTCAAGTCTAGATATAGTTTTGCAAAAAAAAATTAAGATCTTTTTTATAGGTGGTTTCCAATTACAACAAAAAAAATTAATTGAAACTTTATACACTAAAATGAAAATAGAGTCAGAATTAGAAATAATAGGATACGATAAAAGGGAATTAAAAGAAATTTTTGAAAACATTGATTTATTAATAATGGCTACTAAAACTTTTGAGGGATTTGGACTTACGATTCTAGAAGCACTTAATAATGGTGTTCCTGTAATTTCTTCTAAATTAGGAATTGCAACTGAATTGTTTAATGAGACTCCTAATTATCTTTATGATCCTGGTAATGTCGATGAGCTTAGTGAAAAGTTAAATGAATTTTTAATCAGTGATGATAAAAGTATTCCACAATCTACAATTAAAAAATTAAAAAAATATGATATAAAAAATATAGTTAAATCCTATAGAAATTTGATGATATCCGAATATTTTAAAAAAGAATGAGGGTATCTCTATCTCAACTGCTGCTGTATGGTAATCTATTTTTCTTTATTTTTGGAAACTATTTTTCACATATTGTTAACTTCAATTTTTATACATTATTATCATTATTACTAAATATTTTTATAATTATTATTCATGGAAGTATCGTCAATATCAAATTGCGCTATTACATATTTTTTTCATTTATAATATTATTAAATATTTACTTAATAAATGTAGCTGGCATCAAAGCATTAATGCTAAATCTTTGGTTGATTACATCATTTATAGTTTTAGAGATTTTTTTGAGTGAAGAAAGGGATAATTTTTTTATTAAGACAGTAAAATTTTTTGAAATATTTGCTTATATAATGATTTTTGACTTTGTTATTAGTTATATTTTTGTCAATCCATTTTTTGAACCCAATCTTGGCTTTAATTACTTACTAATACCTAACCCATTTAATAAATATCTTATGATAATAGCAATTCCTTTTTTATTTTATAAAGGTGGGATTTCAAATATTTTAATTTCTATTTTATTATCAGCCACACTTATACTTGGTACAAGAGCCGGGTTAATATCAACTATTATTGTTTTAACAATGTCTTTTACCTTAATCATGAATTTTAAATATCTTTATAATATAAGTAATTCAATAAAGTTTTTATTTTCATCAATAATTATTCTTCTTGTTTTTTTATCATTTAACTTGTTATTAAATGAAAGTAAGAAAAGTGAATATTTTTATTCATTATATAGCTCAGTTGCCCGAATTGTTATATGGTCTGAACATCTGGAAGTTGTAAAAAATTATCCATTAGGGGTTGGTCCTGGAGTTTCACAAAATATTGTAAATTTCAAAGATAATAATCCTGGATTTATAATATCTTTTATATCAAGCATTGATAATGAGGAGCTTAATAAAGAAATAAATAAAAGATCAAATATATATTTTTACAAAAATAAACCACCGTCAGAACATAGTGTAATAATTTATTTTATATCTGCCTATGGATTAGTTGCATTTTTATTTTTAATAAATTTATTAAGAATGTTAATAGTCGATTTACCAAAACTTTTCAGCAGTTCTTACAATAAATTCAAATCAATATATATCGCACTTATAGCAATACTTTTATTTACACTAATAAATTCTTTTCATTTAGGAATATTCTATTTGGTTTTATTATACGCATGTTATAAATCTTACAGGAAAAATTATGAAGCCATCTGAATTTAACGAACTGATTAAACCTATTATAGAATGGTATGGAAAAAATAATAACTTGGAAGAAATAAAGAACATAATGAATTTCCAAGGATACTCACTTTGGTGGTCATCTCGATTAATTAAAAAAGATATATATTTAGATAACGAATGGTTTGCTAATTTAATATTACGAATTTCAGGAAAAAGTATTCAAAAATCAAGTGTTGATTATAAAAAAAATAAAAGATCAATTTATTTTATATTTTATTCATTTTTCTTTGATCTATATCGGTGCATTTTATTTAAGTGTTTATTAAAGAAACAAAATTATAATACTGAAGATATATTCTTTCATTCTCTTGAATTAAATTTAAAATCAAGACAGTACTCAATAGTTGATAGACACTTAGGAAAGGTTCCAGATGAGTCGGAACAGTATAATTTGAAACACACCTTTCTTCTAAGCTTATCTAAAAGGAAAATATTAAACCCTTTTAATTTAAAAAAAAAAATTAATTACTATAAAAGATTAGACCAAAATATAATTTTCTTAGATAGATATGTAACTATTAGAGACATTATTATATTCCATTATTTTTTACTTAAAACTTACATTAAATTTAAGTTTTTTATTAAATTTGACAAAATTATGAATCAAACTTTCCATATAAATGGAATAAATTGCAATGATATTTTGCTTAGTGAATTAGAGCAAAGTTTTTATGGCACATTTCAAGAAAATATATATTCAGCTTTATGTTTCTACAATTGGAGTAAGCAAACGGAAAATAAAATATATGTAGTAAATACTCTAGAGAACCTAGCAGCTACAAGAGCAATATATTACTTTGCTAAAAAAGGTAATCAGAATTGTAAGTTTGTTTCAATACAACACTCTGAAATTAATTCAAATAAAATAGAATTTATCAATCATAAAAATGAGTTTCAATTGTCTCAAAGCAAGTTTCCTTCTCCAGTAACTGATTTTTATTTTGTACATGGAACTAGATCATTTGATATAGTAAGTCAATATATGCCCCATCAGGAAATCAGTAAAATTGGATGTGTAAAATACGATGATTTTCCATCCAAAATTAAAAATAATAAAAATATTAAACTAAAAATAAATAATGATCTAAAACTTTGCGAATACTTTGTTGTACTAATTGCACCTTCAATAGGTGTTGATTTTTTTAATGTTTTAGATGTAATTAAAGAATTAGATTTTCAGAAATATAAAAAAAAAGGTGTAAAGTTTGTTTTATCCCCACATATGTTATTTGATAAAAAGCAAGTTATTCAGTATTTAGATGAAAATTCACTCAATAAAAACTTAATAATCAATTATACTTATCCATCAAACGAAATGATATTTTCAAGTAATTTATTGATCACAGGTTATTCAAGCATGGCATTTGAATCTCTTATTTTCGGCGTACCTTCAATTCGAGTTGCTCCAAGAAATGCCATACCACTTTATGATGATCTTAAAGAGATACCAATTGCTGAGAGTACTTTAGAATTAGAAAAAAACATAGATTTTATTTTGAGTGACAATTATCAAATGACAAATGTTAACAAAATGGTCGAAGAACATTTTTATAAAATTGATGGAAATAGTTCAAAAAGATTTTGGGTAAATTTAAAAGAAAATGTAATGAATCAATAATACGATGAATCAATATATTAAAAATTTATTTAAGAAAATATTTAATCTAATTAAACCAATAATAGTTTATTTAACAAAGATTGATTCAAGAATTATAAGAACCTTTATCTATGAGGTTCTCCATCATAAAAAAATTTTATTAGCTAATACAGGAAATGAAAAATTTTTAATATTTACAGAAAACTGCATAATTTCACGACACCTTTTTTTAACAAAAGAACCTACTGATTTTGACAAATTATTAAAAGTAATAAATAATAAAAATCTAAATTTCAATTTTGAAGTACTAATTGATATTGGAGCACATATTGGCACTATATGTATTCCAGCCTGCAAGAGAGAATTAGTATCAAAAGCGATTGCTATTGAGCCAAATCCCTCAAATTTCCATCTGCTAAAATCTAATGTAGAATTGAATCAAATATTACATGCTGTGGAAACATATAATTGTGCTTTAGGTCCAGAAAAAAATCAAAATCTTGAACTATATTTGTCACAAACAAATTCTGGTGATAATAGAATTCTGGAATCAAAGCCTAATTCGAAAGAATTTTTAAATAAGGTTTCAGTAACATCTGAAACTCTAGATCACTTCACTAAAAATCTTGCGCCTGAAAAAACTCTTGTTTGGATGGACGTACAGGGATATGAAGCTTTTGTACTCATGGGGTCATCAAATACACTTTTAAGGGGGTTTCCTATTGTTTTTGAGTTTTCACCCCAACTAATGAAAGAAAACCATTCTTTCGTAAAGTTAAAAAATATACTTTTAGAAAACAAATATAAAACATTTATTGATTTAAGTGATAAATCAATGAGAATAAAGGCTCTTAATGAAAATAGCCTAAATGAAATGTATGATCTTTACCTTAAAAAAGATGGTTTCACAGATATTTTTTTAATTAAATAAAAATTTTTTTAAATATAAAAATGTTTAATAACATATATAAAAATAAATCAGTTTTGATAACTGGCGACACTGGATTTAAAGGAAGTTGGCTAGCTTTATGGTTAACTTTATTAGGCGCAAAAGTATCTGGCTTTTCTCTAAACATACCAACAAAACCATCACATTTTTCAGCAATAAAACTCAGTAAAAATATTACACATTTTACTGGAGATATGAACAAATTAGCACATCTAGAAAAGGTTTTAAGTAAAGCTAGGCCAGAAATAGTATTTCATTTAGCTGCTCAGCCCCTTGTGAAAAAAGCATATGAGGATCCATTATATACCTTTCAAACTAATGCGTTTGGCTCTTTGAATCTGCTTGAAAGCATCAAGAGGTATAATCAAGTAAAATCTTTAGTTATGATTACTAGCGATAAAGTATATGAGAATGTTGAATGGCTATGGGGTTATAGAGAAATTGATAGACTTGGTGGATATGATCCCTATAGCGCATCAAAAAGTATGGCAGAAATAGGGATTAACTCTTACGTCAAATCATTTTTTTCAAATTGCAAGACAAAAGTTGCAACTGCTAGAGCAGGAAATGTTATAGGAGGCGGTGATTGGGCCCTTGATAGAATTGTACCTGACTGTATGAAAGCATGGTCTAAAAATAAAAATGTAATTATTCGGAATCCACGATCTACAAGACCGTGGCAACATGTTTTAGAACCGCTAAGCGGTTATTTATTATTAGGAAAAATATTGTATCAAAATAATGATTTACATGGGGAATCTTTTAATTTTGGTCCATCAACTTCAGAAAATTTCAGCGTCAAAGACTTAATAAATAGAATGTCTCAAAATCTTGATAATTTTAGCTTTAAAGTAAAAAAAGACTCATCGCTTAAAGAAGCTAAATTACTTCAATTAAACTGTGATAAAGCAACAAATGTATTGAAATGGCAGCCAGTTCTTGATTTTAATGATACAGTAGATTTTACAACTGACTGGTATAGGGAATACTATAATAAATCATCTAAAATGAGAGATTTTAGTATATTACAAATAGAAGATTATTATAAAAAAGCAAAATTAAAAAAATTAAGCTGGTCTTAAAGATGGTTAAGGTAATCGATAAAATACAAATTTCTAATTTAAAAAGAATTTCCTCTAAAGGAGGCAATGTTATGCACGCGCTAAAGTCTTCTGAGGACTCTTATTCTAAGTTTGGAGAGGCTTATTTTTCTTTATTACAGCCAGGAGTAATAAGGGCATGGAAATATCATAAGGAAATGATTTCAAATATAATAGTGCCAATTGGAAGTATAAAATTTGTTTTTTATGAAGATGATATTTTTAAGGAAATAATTGCTGGTGAGAATAACTATATTAGATTAACAATTCCTCCCAAAATATGGTTTGGTTTTATGTGTATTTCACAAAATCAATCTTTTATTTTAAACATTGCAAATATTATCCATGATGATAGCGAAGTTATAAACAAAAATATTGATGAATTAAATTATGATTGGATTAATTAGATGAAAGTACTGATACTTGCAGGCGGTTATGGTACGAGGCTTAGTGAAGAAACTGATGTCAAACCAAAGCCAATGGTTAATATTGGCTCAATGCCAATTATCTGGCATATAATGAAATTTTACTCAAGTTTTGGATTTAATGAATTTATAATTTTACTCGGTTATAAAGGATATATAATTAAGGAGTTCTTTCATAATTATCTCATACATAATTATGACGTTACAATCGATCTTGGCAAAAATACAAAAACTTACCACAGAAAGAATGAAGAGCATTGGAAAATTGACTTGATAGATACAGGTCTAAATGCAATGACTGGCGGAAGAATAAAGCAAGTAAAATATCTTATAAAGGATGAGACATTTATGCTTACTTATGGAGATGGACTTTCAGACGTAAATATAGATGATCTAATAAAATTTCATAAAAAAGAAAAAAAAATTCTTACGATGACTGCAGTACAACCTGATGGAAGGTATGGCTCAATCGATGTAAGCGGAAATTTAGTTAGTAGTTTTGAAGAAAAACCTAAACACGACAATTATTGGATTAATGGTGGATTTTTTGTTTGCGAGCCAGAAATATTAAATTACATAGAAGGTCAACAAACTGTTTTTGAAAAAGAACCACTTGAGAAACTGGCAAAAGAAAAACAAATTTCAGCTTTCAAACATAATAGTTACTGGGGGTGCATGGATACCTTGAGAGATAAAAACAATTTAAATGAATTATGGAATAAGAATATAGCCCCTTGGAAAACGTGGAAATAAACAATGATTTTAATAACCGGTGGTTCTGGATATTTGGCGGGACGTATTATTGAAAGTTTAATCTTCTCAAAATTAAAATTTAAAGCTGCTACATCAAAAAAAAAATATCTTAAAAATTTATTAGAAAAAAAATTTTCAGAACAATATGAAATAAGAGACCTGAATCAAAATACGACAGATTTTAATAAGTTACTAGAAAATGTTTCATTAGTAATTCATTGTGTTTCATTGAATAGTGCTGATTCTGAAGAAAAACCTGATTTAGCAAAAAAAATAAATGTTGATTTATCAAAAAGATTAATTGATGAGTGTGTAAGAAGAGGTATAAAAAAATTTTTGTATTTTTCTACAATTCATGTTTATGGTGTCAATTTAAAAGGAAATTTGAGTGAGAATAGTAAGGTTAATCCATCAAGTAATTATGCAAAGACACATTTAGATGTTGAAAATTATTTAATTAATCAAAATAAAAATGGAAATTTTTATGGTAAAATTTTAAGGCTGTCAAATGCAGTAGGGCCTCCATTATTTTTAGAGAGCAATTGCTGGAATTTATTAGTAAATAATATCGTTAAACAATCCATTATAAATAAAGAAATAACTATAAAATCAAGCAAATATATTAGGAGAGATTATTTTCCTATTTCTACCCTAATTAACTTTTTATTATTATATATAAACGAGGAGATAGATTTTAGTAAAAGTCTAATAAACTTCTCTTCAAATAAAAGCTTAACCATTGAAGAAATTTGTAAATTAGTTTGCTTAAATGCAACTCAAATACTAAATAAAGAAATTAAAATAAATTATTTAGAGAATAATCATACTTTAGTGGATGATTTGTATATTGATAATTCAAATCTAAAAATTCTAACACCAAAATTAAAATTTAATTTAAATGAAGAAATAAGAGATCTAGTTAAAAAATCAATTAATTGGTTTTTGTAAATTTATTAATTTCACTTATAATTTCATTATTCAGTATTGTTCCACCGTAATAAGAGAGATGGTCATCGTCTCTGTAAAAAATTTTATCATTATTATGCGTGTTACACCTGTTCGTCTCTGTAATGTTGCAAAATAAATTTTCAGGATAGACTCTAATTATATTTGGATGTTTGATTGAATTGTATAATTCATATGTTTCTCTTGTTCTTTTCTCAAATACTGCATAAGAAGTAGTTATAGGATTCTTCTGTATCCATTCTTCAAAATTGTTTTTAGAAGATTCACCCCAAATTCTTCTTGGTATATGCCAACCAGACTCCGGAATAGGATATAATAAAACAACATTTAAATTATTTTCAAGCAGCTCGCTGATTCCGTTCTTAATAGAATTTTTTAAGAAGTTTTTTCTTAATTTTCTATCTTTTAGAGTATTGTCGGGATTGGTAAAATATTTGCTTCTTTCACCGCCTTCAATACCACCTTCTTCATTGTTGAAATATGATTCTGAAATATACAGTGGAAGACGACCACCATAAATTATGATACCATCTTTATTTTCTAATAAAATGTCTCTTTTAATTTGATTTACTTCAATATTACAATTCTTTGATAATACGTTATTATTTTTATTATAAACATTTACTCCCGGTGCATATATGCAGCCACCCTCTGTCATAATAGTTACTTCATAGTTATTATTAATTAATTTGTTTTTTAGATCCTCCTGAATATTTGCAAGATGAGAGTCACCTAAAATGTAAACTTTTTTTGTATATTTATTTTCTTCTATAGCACTGAAAACACAAAAATTATCATTTCTACCAAAACACATTTTGTTGTCTTGTGTTGTTTCTTCATAAAGACCTAACGAAGTTTCATAGTGATAAGAAAGCATATTAGGAACGCGTTTCGTAAAACCACCATTAAAAATTATTACTAAAGAAATGAGTAATAAAATAAAAGCAAATAGAACTGACATTACATAGATAGTTTTAGTTTTAAGAAAATCTTTATTTCTTATGGGTTTTTCAATAAAAATATAAGTGATATAAGAAAGTGCAATAATAAATAAACCTAACAAAACCTCATAACTGATACGACCAGAAGTAAAATTAGTTAATCTATTAAATACAAAAATAGGATAATGCCAAAGGTACATTGAATATGAAATTAAGCCAAAAAAGACTATTAATTTGAGCGATAATAATTTGGATATAATTTCTTTAGAATTGTTGCAAAAAATTAATAAAGCAGTTCCTGTCACAGGGATTAGAGTTATTATTGAAGGATGTCGTGTTAAATCATTAAATAAAAAAAATGGCAACAAAACCATTAATATTGCCAATTTTGATAACAGTGAGTTAATAAGGTAGCTTTTTATCTTTAAATTATTAATTTCAAGCTTAGCAATTAATGCACCAGAAAGAAGCTCAAAAGCTCTACTTAAAATAAAATAAAAAGCTAATGAACTATTCACTCTACTGATATATTCCGTATAAATTAATGATAAAACAATCATAATTATTAAGTATGGGATTAAATTTTTTGAGGCTTTAATCAGAATTAGTAATACTAATGGGAAAAAAATATAAAATTGCTCTTCAACTGATAAACTCCATAAGTGTAATAAAGGTTGATAAATAGCTGCTTGAGAATCGTACTCAAGTCCTGAAAAGTAAAAATAAAAATTAGAAAAAAACAATATTCCTGACAATAGAGACTTTGCAGTGGATATATAATAGTCAGGTAGTAAAATAAACCATCCCATAAAAATTGTGATTAGACAAACAAAAAAGAGTGCAGGTATTAATCTTCTTATTCTTCTCTCATAAAATCTTTTAAAACTAAAATTGCTACTACTAACTTCGGAATAAATAATTTTTGAAATAAGAAATCCTGAAATTACAAAAAAAATATCAACACCTAAATATCCACCAGGTAGTAAATTTATTCCATTTATACTTATGTTTGCGTGGTAAATTATAACAGCAAAGACTGCTATTGCTCTTAGTCCATCTATGTCAGCTCTATATTTCATATTATTAGCTAGTAAAATACATTATCATAGATTAAAAATGAAATTATAATTTTATATGACATTTCATCCTTTAGTTAGCATCATAATGAATTGTCATAATTCCGATAAGTATCTAAAAGAAGCTATTGATAGTGTTTATAATCAATCTTACACAAGTTGGGAAATCATCTTTTGGAACAACAAATCAACAGATAATAGTAAAAATATAGCTTTAAGTTATGATAATAAAATCCAATATTTTGAGTCAGAAAGTTTTCTTAATTTAGGAGATGCTCGAAATAAAGCATGCAAAAAAGCAAGAGGTAAATATATTGCTTTTCTCGATTGTGACGATTACTGGCTTCACGACAAACTCGAGAAACAAGTAAAGCTATTTGAGGACAGTAAGGATATGCTTGGGTTAGTCTATGGTAGAACAATTTATTATTCTGAATTTAAGAAGAAACAAGTAAAAAGACACCAACCAACTTTAGATGGCCATCTATTTGATAAACTAATGAATAATAATTTTATTAGTTTTGCATCTGCAATTATTTTAAAAGAGAAATATTTTGAGATTGGAGGTTTTCCAACTCATTTAAAACACTCGACAGACTTCTGGATATTCTTAAAACTTGCAAAAAAATACCCGTTCAAGGCTATAAAAGTTGACTGCTGCGTACATCGACTACATGAAAATAATCTCACTAAAAAATATTATATTACTGGAGTTCAAGAAGGTATTGAGGTGTTGAGAACATTTCCACCAAGTAGAAAAATTGATATTGCAATTAAAAGGATGCTTGGAAGAATATGCTTTCGATATATTATTCAAGGTAAATTAATACAATTTATGATACTTCTAATTAAAAAGAAATTACTATTTGTTATGTTACAAATGATATTAGAAAAATTCTTGAAATCGGCGATTTAATTTTTTCTGATAATTATTTTGAATTTAATATATAGTTACTCATATATGGATAAAAATATTGATAAAGAGGTTGTTAGTGATTTTGGTGATGAGTGGAAAAAATTTAATTATAGACAAAATACTAATGAATTAAAAAAAATTTTTATTGATTATTTTGATATATTTCCTAAAGAAATTTTTAATAAGAAAACTGTGGGATTTGATTTAGGCTGTGGAACAGGGAGGTGGGCGAGGATAGTCGCACCCTTGGTTGGAAATTTAAATTGTATTGATCCAAGTGAAAAGGCTATTAACGAGGCAAAAGAAAATTTGAGTAATTTAGATAATTGTAAATTTATATGCGACGATATTAAAGGATCTAGAATTAAAGACTTCTCGCAAGATTTTGGATATTCTTTAGGAGTTCTTCATCATATACCGGATACCCAAGGTGCATTAAGTGAAAGTGTTAAGAAGCTTAAATTAGGTGCTCCATTTTTGGCTTATTTTTACTATTCCTTCGAAAATAAACCTGTATGGTACAGAATTATTTGGAAAATATCTGATATCTTAAGGAAATGCCTCTCCAAAGCACCTTTTAGCGTCAAATATTTTATATCCCAAATTGTAGCCATCTTTATTTATTATCCCTTTGCTAGAATATGCCGCATATTTGATAACTTAAGTATTAATGTTACAAATTTTCCACTTAACTATTATAAAGATAAAAGTTTTTATGTGATGAGAACAGATGCACTTGATAGGCTTGGAACAAAACTTGAAAAAAGATTCAGTAAATCACAAATTACCGAAATGTTTATCCATGCTGGTTTAGATAGAATTGAGTTTAGTTCTACGCCACCATTTTGGTGCGCAATAGGTTTTAGAAAAAATTAAAACTAATTATAATTATGTGTGGAATAACAGGTTTTTTTAGTCCAGGGTCACTTCAACAAAAAAGCGAATTAGAAAAAAAATTGTCAAAAATGACAATATCACTAAGGCATAGAGGTCCAGATGACACAGATGAGTGGCTAGACTATGATAATAAAGTTGCTTTAGGCCATAGACGTTTGTCCATTTTAGATTTGAGCCAAAAAGGCAAGCAACCATTTAAAAGTAAAAGTGGAAAATATATTATTTCATTTAATGGAGAAATTTATAATTTTAAAAAAATTAAAAAAGAAATTTCCTCTATCAATAATATTAAATGGAAAACTAACACTGATACAGAAGTAATATGTGAAGCATTTGAAACATGGGGTATTAAGAATTCGTTAAAAAAGTTTGATGGAATGTTTGCAATTGTTGTTTGGGATTGTCAAAATAAAAAAATTTGCTTGATAAGAGACAGGTTTGGAATAAAACCACTTTATTATGGAATATTTGGTAATACACTACTATTTGGCTCAGAATTAAAGTCACTTAAATCGTACGGAATAAACTTTAAAATTTCAAAAAAAGGATTGAATGATTTTTTACAATTAAGTTACATACCCGCACCTCATACAATTTATGAAAATATTTATAAATTGATGCCAGGAAAAATTCTAAGCTTTGACCAAAATTTATCTTCTGTAGAAGAAATTTATTGGGATATGAATGAAGTTGCCGAGAATTCTCTTAAAAATCAATATAATCTTACATATGAAGAAATAGTTAAAAAAACTGAAAATATATTATTAAGTTCCACCGAAAGCCACTTAATTTCCGATGCCCCAATAGGATCATTTCTTTCAGGAGGTATCGACTCATCATTAATTACTAGTTTAATGAGTGAAGCTTCTAATGATAAAATTAATACTTTTTCAATTGGTTTTGAGGGAGAACAATATAATGAAGCCATTTATGCAAAAAAAATAGCAAAATATCTAAATACAAATCATACAGAATATACTTGTACAACAAAGAATATGTTGGATTTAGTAGATCAATTACCATACACATACGATGAACCATTTGCTGACTCTTCACAAATGCCAACAAGTTTACTTTGCTCATTAACAGGACAAAAAGTAAAGGTTTCTCTGAGTGGAGATGGTGGAGATGAAATGTTTGGTGGATATAATAGATACATATATGCTGAAAAATTATGGAAATTTATTAATTCACAGAGCGCTATTAATTTGCGATTTTTAAATTATTTAATTAAATCAATATCTGAAAAAAATATTAATAATTTATATAAAATTATTTATACATTGGGTCTCACGAAGATAAATGTTAACAATCCAGGTCAAATAATAAAAAAAGCCTCAAACCTTTTAAATTCATCTTCGCAAGATGAACTATATAAAAATATTATAACTATTTTTCCAAACATTGAAAATCTAGTAAATCACAGCATGCACAATAATTTTGAAAAAAACTTAAAAAATTCTAATAAAAAAATCAATTTCTATGAGTATATGAATTTATATGATACAAAAAATTATTTAACAGATGATATATTATGCAAAGTTGATCGAGCTTCTATGCGTCATTCCTTAGAGGTTAGGGTACCCTTCATTAATAAGGAAATATTTAGCCATGCCTGGAAGATACCACTTAAATATAAAGTAAGAGAAAATCAGGGAAAAATAATTCTCAAAGATATATTAAATAAAAGGATACCTAAAGAATTATTTGTTAGACCAAAATCTGGTTTTGCAATCCCAATTGATGATTTGATAAGAAATGATCTAGGAAAAACTGTATCCGAGGTCCTGGAAAAGAATAAAATTGAAGATCAAAATATTTTTAATTTTAATGAAATAAAAAAATTAATTTCTGCTCATAATTCAGGTATTAATAATGGACATAAAATATGGAACTTATTCATTTTTCAACAATGGCACGATACTTGGCATTAATTTATGAGTTTTCTAAATTTAGGTAGGATACTACACATAACATTATTTTATTTATTCATTTTTTCAATGTTATTTAAAATAGCGGTCACAAGAAAAAATAACATATATGTTTTTGATATAGATAATACTGTTTGTGACACTTGGAGGAGCCTACCTAGACTAAAAGTGGAAAATTCCAATTTTATTGAGGATGAAAAAAAAAGAATTGGTAATCTAAAAATATTCAAAGGAATGCAAGAACACATCCAAAAAATTTATAAAAGTAATAATAATTTAGTTATATATCTTTCTTTAAGGCCAATTTTCTTATGGTTGAGTACTAAAAAATATTTAAAAAAGTATAACATCTTAGATAGTTTAAGTAATTTAATACTAGTACATAAAATTGATGATAAATTTACAGCAATTAATTTACTAAATAAATTTACCAAGGCGAAAATAATTTTCTATGATGACTTGTCGTACAATCATGAGTACGGCAATGTACTTTATTATGATAAATTAATTAATAAATTAAAAAAACTTGACATAATCTATTTTGACTATCATCAAATCCTAAAAATTCAACAAAGAGAAAATGAGTAGAAAAAAAGTTTGCCTATTTGTCGTTACTGAAGATTGGTATTTTCTCTCTCACAGAATGAAACTTGCAACTGATGCATTAAAACGGGGCTACGATGTTTATGTAATTACACATTGTACAAACAAAAAAAAAATAATTGAAGCCTTTGGAATTAAGGTTATTAATTGGAAACTAAAAAGAAAATCATTTAATTTGATAACAGAATTTAATACTATTCGTCATTTATATTATGAAATAAAAAGATTAAAACCTCAAATTTTATTCTCGGTCGCTCTTAAACCAATAATATATTCATTATTATTAAAAATTTTTTTAAAAGAAACGAAAATTATAAACTACTTTGGTGGGTTGGGGTATATATTTACTTCAAATAAGCTTTCAGTATATTTTCTGAAATATGTCATTTCATCTTTATTAAGAATCTTATTTATGCAAAAGAATGCAATTGTTATTGTTCAGAACAAAGATGATTTTAATTATTTTAAAAATAAAATAGTAAATAAAAAAAAGCTTAATCTAATTCCAGGATCTGGAGTAGACATTCGATTTTTTGAAATAAAAAAAAGATCAAAAAATAATAATATAATCTTACTTCCTGCGAGGATGTTGTGGAGCAAAGGTATAAGAGAATTTGTAGAGTGTGCAAAACTTGTAGAAAAGAAAAATCCAAAATTAAAATTTATTTTAGCCGGCTATCCTGATTACGAGAACCCAGATGCAGTTTCAATTAACTATCTAAAGAGTCTTAAATTGCAAAAAAATGTAGAATGGATTGGTAATTCAGATGATATTATTTCATTGTATAAAAAAACGCTTATAGTTTTATTTCCATCTTATAGAGAAGGAATGCCAAAAACACTATTGGAGGCGTCAAGTTGTGGCATTCCAATCATTTCTTTTAATGTTGTAGGCTGTCGTCAAATAGTAAAGGATGGTTATAATGGTATACTGGTGCCTTTTGGCAATATAAACCTTCTTGCTAAAAATATTTTAAAATTATGTGATAATAAAGAACTTTATAGTACTTTATCGATCAATGGACGAGAATTAGTTAGTAAAAACTATTCGAGTGATATAATTAATAAAAAAATCTTAGAACTATGGGAGTGAAAAGGTAATTGTCAAATAAAGATAAAATAATTGTGCAATTTAATGAAGCAAATTTTGATTTGATAAAAAAATATGCAGATACTCATAATCTTGAGGGCTTCAAGAAAATTTTTAGTTTTCCAAGTTATTATCATACATCATCTGAAAAAGAATATAAAAACCTTGAACCTTGGATACAGTGGTATTCATTTTATTCAAATTTAAATATCTCACAACATAAAGTTTTTCATTTAGGTGACTGTTTAAAAACTGATCATAAAATGTTTACTGAGAATATGTATAATCAAAAAATTGGCATTTTTGGTTCAATGAATCTTAGACCTTCTAAACAATATTCTATTTATATTCCAGATCCTTGGACTGAAACTGACAGTGATAAATCACTTAGTTCAAAGCTTGTATCAATGACAATGAGACAGCTAGTTAATGAAAATGCACAGCTTAAACTAAGTTTAAGGAGCATATTGGGATTAATTGTTTTATTAGGCTCACAATCAATATTTAATGATTTTAAAGTAATATTACACTCAATGATTTCTTTTTTAAAAAAAGAGAGATCAGTGTTAGCAAGCACATTTGACTATTTTTTTTCAAGCTATTCCTTGAAAAGAATAAAAAGAAATAAAATTAATTTGGGTATGATTTTTCTAAACGGCTTTGCACATATACAGCATCATTATTTATTTAATTCAAAGTTTATAGATGGAAAGAATCCAGAATGGTACTGCAATAGTGATAGTGATCCATTACTAAACTCTCTTAAAATTTATAATAAGTTTTTTCAAAAATTATTTAAACAATTTGAAAATTCTCATGAAATTTGGATTATCACTGGCCTAACTCAAATACCCACCACAACTCCAGAAATCTATTGGCGTTTTAAAAATCATAAAAAACTTTTAAGAAATTTTTTTGATTTTGATTTTAAAGTTTTTCCTAGAATGACTAGAGATTTCGAAATTGAGGTAATGAATAAAAAAAATTATAAAATTATTTACAATTTTCTTGAAAATGCTGAAGTTCATGATGGTAAAAATAAATATAAAGCTTTTGAATTTACTGATCTATCGAATGATAATCGCATATTCACATCATTTGCCTACAAGGGTGATAATAAACAAACAAATTTAATATGGAAGAATAAATCAGTAAAAATTAAAAATCAATTAGTATTTGTCGCTATTAAAAATGGAATTCACTCAGAATTAGGTTGGGCAATTTCTAATAGCCATACCTCGAACAAAAATCAATTAGAAACTATTCCAATTTGGGAACTATCTAAGTATCTTAATCTAAAAAAAATAGCATAATGATATTTTATTATACCTTAGTTTTCAGTGCGAGTTTACTATATTTACTATTCTACAAAAAAATAAGTGAATATTTTTTGCTCATCGATAATGTTGACAATGAAAGAAAGATTCACACAATTAAAACACCCAGGTCAGGTGGTATTTTTTTTTTTCTTAGCTTAAGTATTTTTTTTATTTTTGAATTCTCTAATATAAGTTCTTCAGGTATTTTTACTAGTACACGTAGCTTAATTAGCTTTTATTTCATGTCAGTGTCAATTTTTCTTATAGGTTTGTATGATGACAAATTTAACTTATCAGCCAATAAAAAATTTATATTTTCGTCAATTATTATTTTTACATTTCTAATCTTAGACTCATCTTTGATTATTACTGAGCTTAGATTCTCTATTTCTGATAACGCTATCCCTTTACATGATTTTGGAATTTATTTTACTCTTTTTTGTCTACTATTATTGATTAATGCTATAAATATGTTTGACGGTATGAATTTACAAGTTGGATTATATTTTTTGATCTTTTTGACTTTTTTCATTTTAAATTCTTTTTTATCAGTCCTAGTTGTTTCTTTAATGATACCCTTGTTATTTTTTTTGTTTCTCAACAAAACTGGAAAAATATTTCTTGGTGATAGTGGTTCACTTATATGCGGCATTTTAATGGGGCTTATAATCATTAAAACATACAACCTTAATTATCAAATTTATTGTGATCAAATATTCCTTATGTTAGCTATTCCTGGAATTGATATGCTGCGGCTATCAATCGAGAGATTATTAAAAGGAAAAAGTATATTTGAACCAGATAATAAGCATATTCATCATATTATGTTAAAAAAAGTAAACTTCATTACAGCTTCAATATCTATGAATATTTTTTTCATAATAATATTCTTTATGATACTTCTAGAAATTAGTTCTTATTTTATCTTATTTATCACTTTACTTTTTTACACGTCTATACTAATGGGGGGCAAGTATTTCAGCAAAAGCTAGAATATTTAACCTAATTTATAATATTCCTTGTACCAATCGACAAACTCACTAATACCCTTTTTTATATTTTTTGATGGTTTAAATTTAGTAAGCTTTTTTAATAATAAAGTATTTGCGTGAGTAGCTTTTACATCACCTTTTTGCATACCCAGATTTTTTATTTTTGCTTTTTTACCAATTTTATTTTCAAGGATTTTTATAAAATCTCTTAAAAAGATTTTTTGCGAATTTCCAATATTTATTATTCTAAAAGGAGCAACTGGACTGATGCTGTCTTTTGATGAAACCTTTACTTTAGGCATTTTATTTATGAGCAAGTATATGCTTTGGACTAGATCGTCAACGTAAGTAAAATCTCTGTACATTTTTCCACCATTATATAAATCTAACTTTTTATTTTCATAAATGCATTTTGTAAATTTGAACAAAGCCATATCTGGTCTTCCATAAGTTCCATATACAGTGAAAAATCTGAAAAAAGTCATTGGTATATTCCAGTTGTAAGCATATGCGTGTCCAAGTGCTTCAGTTGATATTTTTGTTGCAGCATAGAAAGACATTGGTGTATTTGTAATTAAGTTCTCGTAATATGGCATATTTTCATTAGCGCCATATACTGAAGAAGTTGATGCTGCTAAAAGATGCTTAATTTTATATTTTTTACAGTTCTCAAGTAAGTTAAATGTTCCAATAATATTAGTTGATAAATAAGTTTCAGGATGCTCAATGCTATGCCTCACACCTGCTTGAGCAGCTAAATGAATAACTACATGGGGTTTATCATTTTTAAAAACTTTTTCTAACATATTCTTATTTTCCAGATTACTTTTGTAAAAAATAAAATTATTAAAATTTTTTAAAATTCGTAATCTTTCTTTTTTTATATTAACATCGTAATATTTATTCATTGAATCATATCCAATTACTCTAAAACCCTTGGTTAAAAGTAGTTTAGACATATGAAATCCTATAAATCCAGATGAACCGGTTATCAGTATGTTTTTAAATTTCATATTATTTATGTCTTAAATTAAATTAAGGATGTTTAATTTTTAATTTAATGCTAATGATATAATGACTTTAATATAGTTTCAAGTTATAGTTAGTGGTTAAAAGAAAAGTGCAGTATGAGTGATCAAAATCAAAATAGAAATGAAATAAGTTTATTCTTTTTATTAGACCTTCTTATTAAAAATTACAAAACTATTTTAGCAATAAGTATTTTATCAATTATATTAGGTTTTGGTTATATTTATTCTAGAGATCGTCAATATGATATTGAAATAGATGTAAGATTAGTTGGACAAAATGAAATTGCAAAATTTAAAAGCATAACCAATTCAATTATTTCCCGAGTAGATGCAACTAATTTAAGAACTGATATCATTGGTCTTGATTTTATAAATGAAAAAAAATTATTAAATTTGTTTTATGATGAGTTTAGCAATTATAAATTGATAAATTTGGTTTATTTTGAAAATTTAATCAGTAAAAAAGGCCTTTCCCGAGAAGATGCCTCAAATCTCTCTTATGATATCTCAGCGAATATTCAATTTATTACTCCTCGGAGTGAAGATGGAGTATATAAAATTGCTTTTACCGCTGTGAATGATGTTGAGTTTAATATTAGTGCCTTAAAAGAGACTATCAATAGAATTAACACAGAAATCTATAATGGATTAAAATATGAGTTCGAAAATATTTTAACTGCAATAAATCATGACCATAATACAGCGATTAATAATATTAATGGAAAGCTGGAGGCTAGAGAAAATATTCTTGCACAAAAAAAAGAAAATGAAATCTATAGACTAAAAGAACAATATAAAATTGCCGAAAACATAGAATTAGAAACTAATTTAGTTCTTGATAATCCAAAATTAACTCAGTCTATAATAGATAAAAGCAATGATACTGACTTATCTAGTATGAGTTCTATTGAATTAGTATTTTCTGAGAGGAATGCATACCTAAAAGGAACTAAGGCACTAGAGCAAGAAATAGAAAATTTAACGAGAAGAGAAATTAGTGATTTTTTACTTTTAGATAGCGAATATTTCTCTTTAAAAACGCTCTTAAATGAAAAAATAATAAGTATCATTAAAGATAAGAATTATTTTCTTAGTTTAATGCCTAAATTAAAAGAATTCAAATCAGTTGATATTAATTATGAATTAGCTAGGGTAAGTTCAAATACATCGAACAAATTAACAATGTTTATTTTTGTCGCAATCGGGTTATTTACTTCATTTGTATACATATTATTTACAAACCTTTATAGAACTTACAAAAAAAGTTTAAATGATTGAAGAAACCTTAAAGGAAATTTCTAATAATTTTAGAGAACTTTCTTTACAACACTCAGGTATAATCAAAGAGGCAGCAGATTTAATGATTAGTTCAATTGTATCAGGTGGTAAAATTGTGTTTTGTGGAAATGGCGGGTCTGCCGCTGATTCTCAACATTTAGCGGCAGAATTAGTAGGTCGTTATAGATTAAACAGAGAACCTTTAGCCGCTATTGCATTAACAACTGACACATCGATATTAACTGCTATTGGCAATGATTTTTCATTTGATGAAATATTTTCTCGTCAAGTAAGAGGTCTTTGTAATAAAAACGATATTCTTTATGCGATATCAACTAGTGGAAAGAGTCATAATATTGTTTTGGCAATTAAGGAAGCAAAGGAAAAAGGGATGAAGACGATTGGTCTTACTGGAGATAACGGCAATAGCATGGAAAAAAATTGTGATATTTTAATTAATGTACCCGCAAACAGACCAGACAGAATCCAAGAAATGCATATCGCAATCGGCCAAATAATCTGTGAAATTATTGAAAATAAATTTTTTAGTTAGTAGCTTATTTAATGTGGAAGGTAAAAAAATCACAAATTCATAATTATGGTATAGTTGCAACTAAAAATATAAGAAAATCTACAAAAATAATTGAATATATTGGTGAAAAAGTATCGAAAAAAGAGGGTGATAAAAGATCTGCAAAAAGAATAAAGGACTTCTTGAATTCTGAAAACGATGGCTCGGTTTATATTTTTGAACTAAACAAAAAATATGATATTGATGGTTCACCGAAATATAATAAAGCTCGGTATATAAATCATTCATGCAAGCCAAACTGTGAAGTTGATATTATTGAAAATGAAATATGGATTTCTTCAATTAGAAATATCAAAAAAGGTGAAGAACTTAGTTATGACTACGGATATAGTTTTGATAAAAATGACTTCAGAGACCATCCATGCAAATGTGGTTCAAAGTACTGCATTGGTTATATAATTTCTTCTGATGACTGGGAGAAATATTTGAAACATATTAAAAAGAATATAGATAGATTAAAAAAATTATAGAAAAGTTATTTTTTTAAAAGGATGATATAAATTATTAGACTCAGCTTTATCTATCTGCCCTTGCCTTATTGAAGAATTTTGCTTCTGCTTTTCACTTCTTTTATTATAACAATATTTACAAGAAACTCCTTTTTTGTAACTTTTTAAACGTTTCTCAATTTGAGTAATTGGATGTCTACAACCATGACACTGATCATAACTGCCAACATTCAGTTCTTTGTTAACAGCGACTCTATTATCAAAAACAAAACATTCTCCGTTCCAGGTATTATTATTGCCTGTATGCTTTGTATTTTTGAGAAAATTTAATATGCCCCCGTCTAATTGTGATACGTTTTTATAGCCTTCAATTTTAAGAAATGCTGATATTTTTTCGCATCTAATTCCACCTGTGCAATACATAACGACTTCATCATTCTTTTTAATTCCAAGTTGACCGATCTTTTTTGGAAAAT
>MDSV01243158.1_pt1 | contig 39071 bp, 39 predicted proteins | sample 810851 | NCBI WGS metagenome assembly MDSV01 (sample SAMN05326640, study PRJNA326480) | marine metagenome | isolation source: seawater | place: Atlantic Ocean: North East | collected 2012 | reverse complement strand
TATCCTGAAGAATATTTTTATCTTGTTGTTTGTAATATGTTAATTTCCTTTTTTTTATATTTTTTTTATTTAAAAAAAACTCCTCTAAACTATTAAATTTAAATTTATTAAGATATTCGTTTGTAGCTATCGAAATATTTACTTCATCAATAGATTTACTTACATTTTTTATATTAAATTTATTTTTTCCAATGAATTCTAATATATCAATAAGCTTAATTCCCCTGCCAACCCCAATATCATAAACAGAATTATTTAATTTTTTTTTTTTTTATAAAATATGAGTAAAGTTTAACTACATCTTTTACATCAATATAATCTCTAATATTTTGACCTCCATTGAAAACTTTAATTTGATTTTTTTTATTTATTGATTTCTTAAGTTTATTTACAATTGAAAACCTATCGTTTTTTTCAGAATACATATTAAATATTCTAAGTATTAAAAAAGGAATATTATTCTTAGAACAAAAATTATAAATTAAATTTTCTGCAGCAATCTTGGTTGATGAATATAAACTTTTATTATTTGTATCTACATATTGATAATCTTTTCTAATAGAATTATATACTGCCGAACTACTTGAATAAATTATTTTATTTATTTTTCTGTCATCTATTTTCGAAAAAAGTTTTGCATTAAAAAAAATGGACTGTTCATAAAACTTAATATAATCATTTTTTCCTACCTTATTTATGTAAGCTGATGGATAAAAGTTATTCAATATTAAATTTATTTTTAATTTAGAATTTTGAATGAATTCAATTATTTTATTTACATCTTCATTCTTTCTGGATGAAAAAACTATACTTTTCCTGTTGTGTAAAACTAGATTTTTTGTTAGGAGACTTTCTTTTCCTATTATTAAATTGATCATTATAACTTGGCTTTATAAATTAATTTAAAATTTTTGAATACAATTTCATGTATTTTTTATTTATAAGAAAACTATCATAATTTAAAGAATTCTGTTTACCTCTCTTAATATTCTTTAAGTAATAATCTTTATTTGATATCAACTTTTTAATATTTTTTTTAATTTCATTTGGTTTATTTGGATTTACTAATATACTCTGATCTCCAGCTACGGTTTTCATTGGTTCAATATTGCTAGTAATAACAGCCATTCCTGACGATTGAGCTTCTAAAACTGGCATTCCGAAACCCTCGTATTTTGAGACCATCAAAAGAATATCATTTTCTTTAAACAATTTTTTTATAAAATTATCACTAACAGAAACATAATTTTTAAAAAATATATCTTTCTTTAAACATAGAGATTTTATTTCTAGGCTTATTTCTCCAACTATAGTTAAATCAATATTCAAACCTTCAAGGGCTATCAGCATATTTTTTAAATTTTTGTGTTTTAAGGTTCCTATAATTAATATTTTTTTTTTCTTACGAAGATTTATTTTAAAATTAAATTTATCTACCAATGGAACTGGGATTACTTCAGAATTATATATTTTTTTTTTTAGAATTTTTTGTATTTGAAATAGTGTAAATTTAGAGATAAATGTATTATAAGCTGAGTTGTCTATTGGTAAATAAAACCAAAACCATTTATATATAAATTTTTTCAAACCACTAAATTCATTAATTAGTCTACAATCTAAAAAAGTATTAATTGTTTTTTTTTTATTCATTAATATAGATATGAAATTTATATCACCCAATATGTGATTTACATCACCTTGATTAAAAAATGACCATAAAACTAAATAAATTCTACTTAAAATTCCTTTACTAGTCACAGGACATTTAATTATTTTTACTTTAAATATCTGTTTTTTATTAATTTTTTTTAACGACATAGCAAATCTTTCGATACTATGTTGATATGAATTTGATTTTTTTCTTATAAAAATTCTAACTTCTTTCATTAGCTTTTAAATTAAAATATAATCTTTAACTCTCTCTATCTGCTTTTCAAAATTAAATTCACCTATAAAAGCAGACCTGTTTTTTTTAATTTTTTTTCTATAATAATTTTTATCTTGTAATAGATAATTAATTTTTCGATTCAAATCACCTAAAGAATTTTGTACTATAATTGATGTCTCAAATTTATTATTAAATTTTATAAAATCATTATTATTATTTATGAAAGAAGGAATTCCAGCAAAAATATAATTGGTAAGTTTTTGTGAAGTACCACCCATCAAATTATGGCTTACATTGATTGCTTTGTATAGAGCAAATCCAGCGACTGCATTGTTTAGCAAAATAAACCATTTTTTGTAAGAAATATCTTTTAATAAAATTAGCTTACTTAAATTATTTTTTTTTTTAAATTCTATCATCTCCTCAAAATATCCAGCGTATGATTTCCCGGCCATAACTAAATATTTATCATGTTTCCAAAATTTTGTTTTTAAAGCTAGTTTCTTAAGATAGTGATGTTTATAAAAACTTCCTAATCTAACAAGATAATTTTTGTGTTTTAATTTTTTATCTATTTTTTTTAACTTATAATTTTGTATTTTAAAACTTTTTGAAAAACAATTATAAATGGGAAAAATTTTATTTTTTCTAAAAAATATTTTTTTATAAAATTTAACTCTTGATTTTGATGGAAGAAATATACAATCTACTTTCTTAATGATTTTTTTTTCAATGTAATTATTTAAAAGAAGTTTTTTTGAAATATCAAAATCAAAGTTGTAATAGATCCAATTAATATTTTTATTATACAAAAATCTACTAAAAAAAAGAGAGATAAAATTAATAGATATAACAGTCTTGGGCCTAGTTTTAAAAAAAGAAACTATTTTTGTTATTAAAAAATAAAAAAAACCTATTTTTCCATTTTGATTTAATTCAATAACCTTTAAATTTTTTGATTTTTTTATAAAATAAAAAAAATCCTCTTTGCGTTCAATAACCTTACAAATTAAGGTTATTTTTTGTTTTTTTTTTATTAGATAATTAATTAAAAATAATAGGTTAATATAGTTAGTTGGATCCGCCCATATACTTATAATAATTCTATTTTTCACTAATCTTTAAAAAAATTATCTTTTTAAAATATAATTCCCTATCACCAATAAATCCATTTTAGTTCTTAAAAAACAATAAATTGCTTCTTCTAATGTATTAACTATTGGCTCATTTTCATTAAATGATGTATTTAGAAGCATTGGTACACCAGTTAACTCTTTAAAAGAATTGATTAATTCATAATATAATTTATTAGTTTTTTTATCAACTGTCTGAAGTCTTCCTGTTCCATCTACGTGAGTTACAGCAGGTAATTTTTTTTGTTTATTTTGTTTTATTTTGAATACCATACCCATATACGGTACGTCTGCTTTAGTTTCAAACCAATCAGAAACGTCTTCCTTTAGTATTGAAGGAGCAAAGGGTCTAAAACTTTCTCTCCTTTTAATTTTGAAATTTATTATTTCTTTCATATTTGGGCTACAAGGGTTTGCCAAGATTGATCTATTTCCAAGGGCTCTAGGACCCCACTCCATTCTATCTTGATACCATCCCACTACCTTATCTTTATAAATTTCTTTAGCAACTTCACCTACTAAATCTTGATCTTTTTCATAAAAATTTAAACTAATATTTTCTCTATCTTTTGATGAATGTAAAATACTTTTGATTTTTTTTTCTATTTTTGAACCATCAGTAACACTTCCAATATATGGTGTAGAATAATAAATTTTAGAATTATTAAAAAATTTCTTGTCACACAAAATTGCAGCTCCTATTGCTCCACCTGCATCTCCAGGAGCGGGAGGAATATAAATATCTTTAAACCCTAATTTGTCGTAAATTTTTCCATTTGCTAAAGAGTTCATTGCACACCCTCCAGCTAATGACAAATGATCTAGATCAAACTTTTTTTTATAAAAACTTATATAGTTAAGAATAATTTCTTCATATTTATCTTGAATACTTCTTGCTAAATCCATGTGTATTTCACTAATTTCTTTATTATCAAATTTAAAGTTAAATAATTTATTTAGGTTATTATTATACAAATTATTAAATTTTGGAGCTTCATTTTCCCATTTCATAGTAATTACATCTCTGTGATGTTGAAAATAATTTAAATTTAATTTAAAGGATCCGTTCTCTAATATTAATATTTCATCCATTTCCTCCTTGAATTTATTTTTTCCATACGCAGATAATCCCATCACTTTGTATTCATCACCATAATTTTTAAATCCTAAAAATTGTGTAAATGCTTGATAAAAAATTCCTAGTGAATGAGGAAACAACACTTTATGCTTAATATAGACTGAAGAATTACTCGCTACAGCCGCTACTGTACTGGCAAAATCCCCAAAACCATCTGCTGAAATAAGTAAAGAACTTTTTTTATTACTAGGAAAATATGCTGAAGCTATATGGCACAAATGATGATCAAAATTAACAATTTTTGGAATAATTGAAGAATTAAAATATTTACGTAATAAATTATTAATTGATTTTTTTTTTCTTCTTAAAACCAATTTGCTTAATATTAATTTGTAATTTTTGAAATTTGCTAAACCGTATTTGACTTTACTTAAAAAATTTGAATAAAAATTAGAATTTATAGCAATATAATCAACTTGATCTAAGGAAATACCTGCATAATTTAGACAATACTTAATAGATTGTATTGGAAAACCTGCCCAGTGCTTTATTCTATTAATTCTCTCTTCTTCTATTGCAAAAATAATTTCACCGTTTTTCATAATGCATGCACTTGAATCTCCATGATAAATATTTAAACCTAATATATATTTATTTTGCATGCTTTTTTGAAATTTGAATTAAAAAACTATACGTTTTTTTTGCTATACTATTATTATTAAAGGCCTTTGATCTTTTGTAGACTTTATTTGATAGTTTTTTTTGAAATTTTTTTTCTGATAATATTTTTAATAACTTTTGTTGAAAACTATTTATAGATCCATTTTTATAAAATAATGCTGTATTACCTAAAACTGATTTCATTGGTTGTAAATTTACGCATAATATTGGATATCCTCTAGACATTCCCTCAATAAGAGAGACTGAAAAGTTTTCACATGATGATGAAAATAAACATATGGTGTCACGTTTTTTGTAATCTTTATATATAAACTTACTTTTTTTTAATCCATGATAAATAAAATTTTTCTTATTTTGAATTTTATTTTTTAAATATTTTTTAAATTCTTTTAAAGCAGGTTCGTAGTATGAACCATAAAACTCAACAATTATTTTATTTTTAAAATAAGGATACTTTTCTAAAAAATCATCTATAGATTTTAGTAGAAAAATTTGATTTTTGTAGAAATCTATATTTGAAACGTAAATTAGTCTATATTTCTTGTTATTAAATTTTGCTTTTTTAGTTTTAGTGTCTAAGCCATGATTAACAATTCTTGTTAGACCTGATAACCCTCCTATTTTTTTAAGAATAAATTTTTTGGAATACTTATGTAAAAAAATTACACCTTCTGATAACTTAAATGATAAACTTTGAGTAAAACCTAATAATTTTAATTTTAAATAAAAAGATGAAAAGAAATATTTTTTTATTTCATTTTTAGAAAATGGAAGTAGGTTTTGACTTATAGTAACAACTGGTTTTTTTAAAACTAAGTGTGAACTTCCAGTAATGAAAACACAAGAATAGTTGTTTTTTAACACAATTATATTTAAAAAAAATATTTGCCATAACATTCTCAAAATAAAGTTTTTTGATAAAACTTTAGGACAAATATAATTAATATTTTTATTTAACGGCATTAATTTTTTAGTATTTTCTGGCAAATAGACATCAACTTTTTCAAAATAATTTTGATTTTTGAAATTTAACAATAAATTATTAAGATGTGAAATTGCACCACCGGAATTGGTGCTTATTGCATCAATTAGAAGTTTCTTCATTTTATATTAAAGAACTTATCCAGCAAAAATTTGGTTGCATTTTTTGAATTACAAACTGAGTTTAAAACTAATCGTCTATTATTAATTCCTTGTTTTTTAATCATTGATTTATTATTTAAGCATTTTTTTAGCGCCTTATATAACGCAGTTTCATTTGGCTCAATTAAAAAACCATTATTTTTATTTTTTAAAATTTCACTTATTCCTGATGTTTTGCTTATTATTAATGATAATGAATTTGACATTGCTTCCATTGGCACTACCCCCCACCCATCAAACTTTGAAGGGAACAAAAGTACATCAGATTTCTTATAAATTTTAGATAAATTTTTTCCAAACAAAAAACCATGATATTTGGTGTAAGTATTAATTTTTAGAAATTGTTTCAATTTTCCACTTAAATTACCTTCACCAACAATATTTAAGTTTAATTTTTCTTTCTCTTTTTTGGAAAGTTTATTAAAAGCACTAAAGATATATCCAAGCCCTTTTCTTTCTATTAATTGTCCTACAAATAAAAAATTTATTTTTTTTTCATGAAAGAATTTTTTTTTTTCAATTTTTGGAACTTTAATAGAATACGGAAAATTAATTACATTTTTTGTATATTTTGAATAGATTGTCTTTGCATTATTTCCAACAGCTAAGACACCATTTGAGGCTTTAATTTTTTTCCCTATCAAGTATTTTACAAAATTGTATTTCAAATAATTTTTACTATTTAAATTTTCTAACCAATAACAAAATTTAATGTTTTTTTTTTTCAAAAAATCGATAATTTTAGAATTATATTTTAATCTATAACCTCCAATTAAAATTAAATCGGGTTGAAAATTATTTATTAAAATTTTTGTAAATTTAACTGGATTTTTTTTTTTCTCTAAAAAAAATTGATAATTTTTTTCTTTATAATTAAAATTATAATTTTTATAATTTTTACTGTGAAATATAACATTAAGTTTAACTCTACGTTTTAGTTCATCAAAAAAATCCAATTGATAAGGAGTAATTGTATTTATTATTAATAAAATTTTTTTTGTTCTCATTTGAATGCTAGAAAAGCTTACTATATATAATACTAAAGAATGATAAAAAAATATACTTTCTACATAATATACATATTTTTTTTATTTTCTATTTTAGAAATAGGTACACGATTAATTTTTCCTGTGTTTAAAGAAAATAATATATTTTATGACAAAAATGAATTTCACAGGGTTTCAAAGGGTATTGATACCTATTTTCAAATTGTTGGAAAAACAAAGTTTCGTGTAAGTAAATTAAATGAAAAAATTGAATTTAACGAAAAAAAATCTATTTGGTTTTTAGGAGATAGTGTAACTAATGGCTATGGCGTCGAATTTGAAAACACCTATTACTCTGTATTTAGCAGAAAGCTTGCTTCAGAAATAAATATATATAATTCATCAAATTATAATTCTAGCTATATGAATACGTTATCAAATTTAAATGGAACAATTGAAAAATATTTAAAACCACAAGATATCGTAATTTACCAATTTAACTTTAACGATATAATCGATATTGCACAAAAAATTGCATATCTTGACAGAATAAAAAATAAAGAAAAAAATGAAGATATAAATAAAAATAAAATTAATATCTCTATCAAAGATGAGGATATACCTCATAGGAGAAAAATAATTTCTTTAATTACAAACACAAATGAATTTAGATACAAATATTTAAATCATTCAGCCTTTTTTAAACTTATTCAACATCATGCAAGCATTTTTGTTAGAAAAACTAAGGGCTCATGCGAAGAGAGAAATCTAGATGCTTTAGGGCCTTACACTTATAGTTATTTTGGAAAAAATTATGAGGAAAAAAGTCTTAAACTTTGGGATTTATTTTCTAAAAGTATTGTTCAAACAAATGAAGAATTAAAAAATAGAAATATAAATTTTTTTGTATTAATTACACCAATTTCACTACAAGTAAAAAATCATGAAAAAATAAATAAATTAAATTATGATTTAAATTGTTCGACAAAAAATGGACATGAATATTTATTAAATATTCTAAATGAAAATAAAATACAGTTTATTAATGTTTTGCCATATTTTAATAAATTTGTTGAAAATGAAAATAATAATTCAAAATATTTATTTCATGCCTATGATACAAATCATCCAAATAAAAAGGGGCATGAATTAATTGCAGATTCAGTATTTCAAAAACTCAGATTTATAAATTAATTAAATTATTATGATAAAAAAATTTATAATATTTATTAAAGATATTATTAATCAACAAAAAAATAAATATTACATTAATAGCAATAGTTCGTACCAAATATTCAGATTTTTAGATAGAATTTCAAGAGGTTTATCAACAAAGATTATTGAAATTTTTGTAACAAAAAAAAATTTCAAAGAAACATATTCTAGTTATAAAATATTAAATAATGTTCCAATTCATGATCTATTAAATATAAAAAATGAGATAGATCAAATGAGAGTATTTAAGCATTCTGATATCAAAAAAATACATAATACAAATATTATTTTAAAAACTGAGGATTTTTCATATAGATTTAAAGATAGTGAAAAAGATAATGCTATAAGATTAGATATATTAAAAGCTGATTTATTATCAAATCTTAAAATATCAAAGTTTGTAACTCAAAAAAAATGGTTAGATATAGTTGAAGAATACTTTAATTTTTCTCCAAAACTAATTGATGTAAACGCTTGGTATACTTTACCAGAAAAAAAAAAGAATGATGATATTTATATTAATGAAGAAATCACAGGCTATGATGCTCAAATTTGGCACCGCGATGTTGATAAATTAAGAGATATAAAAATATTTACTTATTTAACAGATGTTGAAAATGAGGAAAATGGTCCATTCGAAATCCTTGATAATACTCACTTATTTAAACTAAATAAATTTAAATATTTAAATAAAAATAACTATCGCATTCTGGATCGAAACATCCCTTTGCATCTTAAAAAAAATAAGCACGCTTTTTTAGGAAAAAAAGGGACAAGTTTTGTAGTAAATACAAGATGCTTACATCGCGGGACAAAAGTTAAAAAAGAATTTAGATTGATATTAGAGCTTTACTTTTCCAGTTCTTTCTTTGGTAAACACATGAAGTTTAATGATTTTACAAGACCTAAATTAAATAAAAATTGGGAAAGTTTTAATTTTTGGAATGAAATAATTGTAAATAAGCCAGAAAATTACAAATATTTATTTTTAAATAAAAACTAAATTAATTTCAGCTTGCCATCTGAAAGTTTATAAATTTTATTACAATAATTTAAAGCTTTTGTGTTATGAGAAACTTGTATAATTGTACTATTAGAAAATTCTTTAAAAATATTAGAAATTACTTTTTTTTCAGTTTCCTCATCTAATGCATTTGTAGACTCATCTAATATTAAAAAATTTCTTTTCAAATAAAATATTCTAGCTAATGCAATCCTTTGTTTTTCACCACCCGATAATCTAACTGCGTTCTCACCAACTATAGTATTTTCTTTTAAAGGCATTGAATTTATTAATTCAGATATTTCAGCTTTTAAAATTGAGTTTTGAATTAAACTTTCATCTTCATTTGAACTTCCTAGTAAAATATTACTTTTCAATGTATCATTTAAAAAAACTGAGCTTTGTGATAAATAACTTATTTTTTTTCTCCAAGATTTAATCCCTTTATTTATATTCTTGCCATCAACTATTACTTCTCCTGAATAATCCTCTATTATACCAGTAAGTATATCAAGCAAAGTGCTTTTGCCTGAACCACTTTCACCAATTATACCAATTTTATCTCCCACATTTATTTCTATACTTAAATCATTAATTACTTTTTTTGTGTTTTTTTCATATGAAAAGTTAACATTTTTAATATTTATTCTATCTTTAAATTTAATATCTTCATCTGAATTGACGTAGATCTCACGTTCATCATCATTAATTTCTGATAATTTTCTATATTCTTCAAGCACTGGAGCAACAAATCTAATTGCCTGGATTCCAACTACAATTCTATTAAATGATGGTATTAATTTAAATGAAGCTGCAACATAAAGCCCTAATATAGGTAAAATTGATTTTGGTAGAATTTGATAATCTTCTAAAAAAATTAAAACAAATAATAAAAATACGACTGTGGTTATAGTCAACATTTCAATCCACAATCTAGGAACTTGAAGTATTAATTCATTTTTTTTATTTACATTTAAATAAAAATTATTATCTCGTCTAAATTCATCAATAAACTTTCTTTCTACACCTAATAATTTTAAATCTCTAATTGAGTTAATTATTTGTTTAACTCCAGCTAGCCTTCTTTTTTCAAAAAAATTTCTCTCATTTGCCCAAACTTTTGTTTTTCTTTTTAAAAGATAAAGAAAAACAAAAGATCCAAGAAAAAATAAAATAACTGTTGAAACCATTGCCAGTGGATGAGTTAGAAATAATAAAATTGATATTAATGAAATTGTAAACAATTCAGATATAATTTGTGCACAATACATTAAATTGTGCCTTAAAACCACAGAGTCATTTGCAATAGTTTTAATAAAATTTGTAGAATTCTGACTTGTAAAATACCTATATTTTTTTTGTAAAATATTATTTAAAACTTTAGTAGTTAATTTATTAGTAAAATTTTGTAAGAAAGAAACTTGAAACCATCCTACAGCAAGCAAATAAAAATTTTTAAAAATATAAATTCCAAGAGTTAAAATAAGAATTATAGAAGTTAATTTTAAAATATCATAAGATTTTAGAAATTCTAAATATTGAAATTTATTTATAAATTCAAAAATATCATTAGGCTCTATTATTGATTTAATTATTGGAATAATCATTGCCAAGCCAAATAATTCCATTATTCCACCAAAAAAAAGTAGAGCGATCAAAGTATAAAATTTATACTTCAGATCTTGGTCCATAAGATTTATGTATTTTAATAGGACATTCATTTTTCTATAAAATCCGATAGAAATTTTTAATTTCTAGTTGGATAAATTAAATCAACACATGTTTTGCATGTTTTATCTTTTTTATAATCACCAAGTTTATGTATTTCTCTAAGTTCATTCATTTTCGGAGAATGCCAAGCGTCATGTATTTTAGTTTTGTTTATTGATCCTAAAACTAAATTTTTATTAAATGTAACACAGCAGGGATAAATCAACTGATTCTTAATTACAAGTCTTTGATATGGCTGAACACAATTAAATTTATCTTTTGGACTTTCTATATATTGATCATCTGTATAAAATTTTTCATATTTATTTACATTTGGAGTAGGAGGTACAAATTGTTGAATTGATATTATATCAACCTTGTTATACCAATATTCAATAAACTCATTTTCTTCTTCTTGATTCTGTTTAAGCCTACAAAAACTTACACCAACAATAGGTAACTTATATCCTCCTTTCTCTTTTAGATTTAAAAAAGTTTCAATATTCCTTTTTACTCTGTCTATCGGTATACTTCCTACTCTAACTTTGGAGTATGTTTCTTGAGACATTGCGTCCAAACTAAATCTTAATCTAGTCAAGCCGCTGTCTAAAATCTGTTGAGATCTTTTAGGTGTCAGGGCCGACCCATTATTATTCAACATAATATCTATAAATCCTTTTTTACTCGCGTATAAAATATACTTATGAAGATCTTTGATTAAGAAAGGTTCGTTGTTGCCTTGTGGAGAAAGTGATGGACAATTATATTCTGAGCCTTGATCAACTATATATTTAAAACTTTCAAAATCTAAATATTCTCCCTCATAAAATTCATCTACTTCAGATTTAGTACCAATTACACAATGTGGACACTTATAGTTACATTCTTGATTCATATCCAAATGTAAGAATAATGGAAAGTCAGTTACTATTTTAAATTTATTTGCTTCATCCCATGTTTTTCTATAATCAATAAATTTTTTACCTATTATTTTACCTAACTTTAAATTTATATCTTCCTCAGTAGTTAAGTGTCTAACTTTTCCATCAGTGGTATATTCCTTAAAATTTTTTTGATGAATTATTTTTTTATTTTTAAAATTTTTGTTTAAAATTTTGTTATCCATTAGTAAAATATTTTAATTATTATCTACCTCTTATATTGGATAATTTCAATTTTCAAAACCATTATATAGTTGCTAAAATTTTTGAAGTTATTATAAAACACTTTAGTTTATGAATATTAAAACAAATAGTATTAAATTATATTCAGATGGTCCAAATCTTAATGAGATCAATGAGGACTTTGGAATAGAAATAGATGGATATACCTTTAATCCTTCACTTTTTAAAAAAAATGGAGCAAAAAACTACCTAGAATATAGTAAGGAAATTTTAAAACTTTGCTCGAACAAACCTGTATCACTTGAGGTTTTTGCTGATGATGAACTTTCTATGATAGAACAAGGAATATCTTTAAGTAAATTAGGAGAAAATGTTTTTGTTAAAATCCCAATTACATTTACTAATGGTAAGTCTACAAAAAAAGTAATAGAAGCTTTACAAGCGAAGAAAATCCAACTTAATATTACTGCTATATTTCTACTAGATCAAATTAAAGACATAATTGATGCTGTTAAAGATACAAACACAATCCTTTCAGTATTTGCTGGAAGAATTTATGATTCTGGATTTGATGCAAAAAAAGATATGTTTAAAATTAACGAATTTATTAAAAATAATAGTTCATGCCAAAGTCTGTGGGCAAGTACTAGAATGGCATATGATTACAAAAATGCAATCGAGGTTAAAACAAATATCATAACAATGCAAACTGCACATATAAAAAAATTAAAAATGTTTGGAACAAACTTAAAAGAATATTCTTTAAAAACAGTTAAACAATTTTATGAAGATGCTAAATCTTCAGGCTTTAAAATTTAAAAAGTGGATAAACTAGAGTCATTAAAAAATAAAGTTGTTTTAATAACAGGATCTAGCAGAGGTATTGGAAAAAAAATTTCTGAGGGTTTTATAGAAAATGGTGCTTTTGTAATAGGAATTTCAAAAAACAAAAATCATAAAAAAATAATAAAGCATAGAAATTATGTACATTATAAATGTGACTTTGGAAAACATAAGGATCTTTTAAAAGTTGTTGATATTATAAAAGATAATCACAAAAGAATTGATGTATTAATAAATAATGCTGGAGTTACAATAGAAAGTACAAAATCTATTAAAAAAAATTTAAATATTTTTGAACAAACAATAAATATAAATTTAAAATCTGCTTATATATTTTCAATGATGGTTGCAAATAAAATGAAAATATCTAAATCTGGTGGAACAATAATAAATATATCTAGTATAGGTGGAGAGCTTGGTTTTCCAAATAATCCCTCTTACCAATCATCTAAATCAGGTTTAAATGGGATAACTAAATCTTTTGCAAGGGATTATGGTAAATACAACATTAATTGTAATTCAGTTTTACCAGGTTATTTCAAAACTGAAATGAACAAAAAAAGTCTTTCAAATATTAAAAAGAGAAAACAAAGAGAAAATTTAACTATGCTTGGAAGATGGGGTGAATTAAATGAACTTGTGGGAACTGTACTATTTTTGTCTTCAGAAAATGCAAAATATATAACAGGCCAAAAAATTGTTATAGATGGTGGCATCTCTTCTAAGGGATTGTAATTAATCTATGAATTACGATCTTTTATTAAAGCCAATATATAACTCTTTGCGTGAACTTAATAATCTTTATAAAAAAAAGATTAATGTTAATTATAAAACAAAAAAAGATTTTCAAATTGATCCTGTAACAAAAATTGACATTTTTTCGGAAAAAATTATTAGAAAAAATATAAAAAAATATTTTCCAAATCACAACATTATTGGTGAAGAAATAAAAAGTAAAAATAATAACTCAGATTACACTTGGTATATCGATCCAATAGATGGAACTAAAAGCATGATAATGGGTCTTCCTACTTGGAGCAATTTAATTGGTTTGTACAAAAATGATAAATGTTTAATTAGCTTTGCAAATTTTCCCCAATTGAACAAATATTATTTGGCTTACGATAAAAATTGTTTTTTATTCAAAAACAATAAAAAAACAAAAATTTCTTCAAATAAAAATTCTACATTTACTAAAGCAAAATTAGCGATAAACACACTTCACTCATTAAGAAATAAAAAAATATTTGATTTTATTATGAATTATAAAGGTTTTTTCAAAGTAACTGGTGTTGATGCTTTAAATTTCTGTTCTATCAGTGAAGGAAACTTCGATGTTCTTATAGAAACTGGACTTAAATTAGTTGATATTATGCCTATAGTTTTAATTGTAAAAAATTCAGGAGGGTACATTACTGATTGGCAAGGAAAGTCTAATTTTTCTAAGGGTCAAGTTTTGGTATGTGGAAATAAAAAAATTCAAAAATTTTATTTAAAAATTCTTAAACAAGATTAAATATTCAAGATATGAGAGCCTTTTTTCTCTATTTTAAGGTTTATATAATTTAGATTGTTTTCTCTTAAAAATTTTCCTAGTTTTTTTTTATTTTTTGTACAAACCAAAAAGAAGCCACCACCACCTGCTCCAATTAATTTTCCTCCCAGAATATTATATTTTGTATGTAATTCATCATAAAAATTATTGATTTTTTTATCAGTAATTTTTTTTGATAAGTTTTTTTTTAATTCCCAATGTTTGTTGAATAAATTTCCAATTAAATTTAAATTACCTTTCTTAATAGAATCTAAAATTGGTTTATTTAATAATTTCAATTTATCATAATATTTTTTTATATCTCTCGAACTTTTTTTTTGTGACAAAATAACTTCTGAGGAATTTCTTTTTATATCAGTATAAACTAATAAAAAATTATTTTTAATTACATTATTTATTTTTTTATTTAACGAAATTTTTTTTACATTGATTATTTCTTTTTTAGAAATTTTGATATCTAATAAATTTCCATATTGACTTATAATTTGATCTTGCCAACCTCCATAAGAATTACAAATTTTTCTCTCAATTTTATAAGCGTCTTTTATAATTTCCATGTGAGACAAATTAAGTCCTTTATATTTATTAATACAATTAATTAAACCTACAACCATTGCACTAGAAGTTCCTAATCCTGTTCTAGTTGGTACAGTTGAATAAGTGCCTACATGAACTTTTTCATTCAAATTGTAGTATTTAAGTGTTTCTCTTATTAATGGATGTTTTATCTTTTCAAGTTCATTAGTGAATTGAGTACTAGTTGTTTGAATTAAATAGTTTTTATCGACCTTTCTTGGCATCAATAAAACATAAACATATTGATTAATAGCCAAGGATATTAAATGGCCCTTAGATTTTTTGTAATAAAAATCTATATCAGTTCCACCTCCAGATATTGGTATTCTATAGGGTGTTTTTGAAATTATCATTTAATTTAAATTATTTTAAATCAGAAAATTTCAAAATATGCTCTGGTTTTAAACTTTTCTTTGATCGTTTTTTAATTATATCATAATATTTTTTTGGCAATATACCACCACTTGAATAGGTCAAAGCTGTTTTTATATTATGTTTGGTCAATCTTTCATTTTTTTTGATTAATTTTTTCACAACAAATTTTCTACATAGAATTCCATGTAAAGTTTTTTCAGAAGTAAGAAATTTTTTATTTGATGAACCTAAACTAGTATAAACCTTTCTGGCTAGTTCTGTCATCTTTGCAAATGTATCAAAATTTAAGGATGCTGCATGATCAGGTCCCAACATTTTTGTATTTAAAGTAACATGTTTTTCAATTACTTTAGCTCCAAGTGCTGTAGCTCCTGTTGCACCAGCTAGACCTGTTCCATGACCTGAAAAACCTACATCTTCATTTAATATTTTTCTAAGTTTTGGAATACAATTTAAATTTTTGTCTTTTTCTTTACTAGGATACGCTGAAGTACAATGCAAGAATATATGTGGAGTTTTATATTTATTAAAAATTTTTTGTGTTTTTAATATTTCTTCATAAGTACACATGCCCGTGCTAATAATTGTTGGTCTCTTTTTTTTCGCTATATAATCACAAAAATGATAATTATTTGCATCAATACTTGCAATCTTTATAAAATCAACACCAATTTTTATTAAAGAATTTATACTAGTTTCGTCCCATGGCGTTACAATAAAATCAATCTTAATTTTTTTGCAATATTTTTTTAACTCTAAATAATCATTATCTGAAAGTTCAAGTCTTATATCTGGATAAACCCAGGTACCAAACTTTTTAGTCTTGTGATTAATGTCATTTTCATTTTTACTTAAGTATCCAGTGGATTTTCCTAATTTTAGTAAAGAATTTACTAAATCTTGGGCGTTTCTTTTTTGAAATTTAACTGCATCTGCTCCTGCTTTTTTTGATTGGTAAATCATTTTTTTAGCTAACCTTAGGTAGCCATTATGATTAATTCCAATTTCAGCAATAATGTAAGGAACATTTTTAAATTTAATTACATTTGAATTTTTTACCATACAGTTCTTCCCCCATCCATGATTAATGATTGACCAGTCATATAACAACTATCATCTGTTGCCAAGAACTGAATCGCTTTTTTATATTCTGTTACTTTTGCCCATCTATTTAATGGAATTCTTTTAATTACATTTTTTAATAAAAATTTAGGTTGATTATTATAAACTGCTCCAGGTACTAAGGTATTGCATCTTATATTTTTATGTGCCCAATAAGTAGATAAGTATTTAGTTATTCCAATGACCGCATGTTTAGATATTGAATAACCAATCGGTTTAAAATTTTTAACTTTAGTTATATTTTCACTTTTGTGATAAACTCTTTGATCTGGAGCACTGATACCAAGATCTGAAGATATATTAATAATAGATCCTTTTTTTCTTTTCTTCATATGTTCTCCAAAAATTTTAGAACATATAAATGTCCCCAGGATACCGACTGAAAGTTCTTTAGATAAATTTTTAATTGAATAGTTCTCAATTGTTCCAGTTGAAGAATTAGGGTATTTTTTCATTTTTGGATTTAAATCTGCATTATTTACAAGAACATCAATCAAAATTTTTTTTTTAAGTAAGATATTACTTATTTTCTTTACTTCCTTTTCAGAGGAAATATCACATTTAAACATGAATATTTGTGTTTTTTCTTTTAGATTTTTTTTTAATTTATTATAATTTAAAAGCAAATTTTTATTATCAATATCAACTAATACGATACTAAAACCAATTTCATTTAATGCCTTGGCATGATGTGGCCCTAGTAAACCTGCTGCTCCAGTTATAAGTGCATTTTTGTTATTTAATATAGCCATTAAAATTTTTTATCGATTTTTTAATATCTAAATAAAAATTATTATTACTTTTAAATGTTTGAAAAGAAATATCTTCTAAATTTATTAATAAATCAATATTGTCTATGAAATAATTTAGTTCATAAAAGTTTCTTTTATGCAAAATTTTTGTTTTTCCATATGATTTTTCTCTAAACTTTATATGAATACTATAAATTTTCTTTGCAAATAATTTAAAATAATCTTCTATTTTAAAACCATGTGCGCGCGTATTTCCTAAATCTAATAAAATACCAAGATATTCAAATTTTCTCATTTTGTAAATTTCAACCAGACTTTGCGGAGACATATCAGTTTCAATACAAACTTTATAATTTCTTAGTTTTTTATAAATAATAAGTAAATTTTTTAAAGCTAAGTTTTTTTCAGATTTATTATTAAACCTACATCTTTCCTCAATTGGTATCGAAATTCTTTTTATATTAAAATACTTCATTGCTGTAGATAATTCTTCTGAAATCCATATCACTTCCTTTTTTGTTAATTTATGCAATGGATTATCCATAATATAATCTAATGAAATTGAACTAATTAAAATTTTATTTTTAAATATTATTTTTTTAATTATTTTGCGAAATGTTTTATTAAATATTGGATTAGATAGGTCGCTTACTATCCATTCTATAGAATCAAAATTTAATCCCTTTGCAAGTTTAAATTCATTTTCCCAATTATTAATAGGAAAATATTGATATCTTCCCGCAACCTCTCTCGAAAATCTTCCTTGTATAAAAGAATAATTAATTTTTTTATTTGAAATTTTTTTTAATTTAATCAATTTTTTACTTATCTAGTTCTTGCTCTAATATTTCACAAATACAATGCATAATAGACATATGGGCCTCTTGAATAAAAGCTGTTACATTATTATCAACATGAATACAGATATCAGATTTTTTTTTTAATTCACCTCCTGATTTTCCAACTAATGAGACTAGAAACATTCCTCTTTTTTTTCCTTCATCAGCTGCCTTAATCAAGCACGTAGAGGCTCCTGTTGCTAAATTACCTCCACCAGTAGATATTAAAAATAAAATATCATTTTTGTTCCCATGAGCTTTCACTTGTCGCTCAAAATAAGTTTCAAAACCAAAATCATTTGCCCAGGCTGTAATTGACGCTGGCATCCCTCCTATATTTATAGCTGAAATAGCACTACGTTTACTATCTTTATAAGTGCATTGAAGTTCTCCAGTGAAATGATCTGCATCGGCGCATGAACCACCATTCCCTCCAACTAAAATTTTGTTTTTATTTTTTTTACATTCAATAATTTTTTTTGCTATTAAATAAACTTTATCTTTATGATTTGTTAAATCACTGATTACTTTTGAACTTGTTTTAAAATAATTATTAATATCAAACATAATATTTTTTAAGTTGTTTTGTAAAAATTAATTCCATGATTTTTTTTTGTTTAATTGCATCCAATTGTAATGATTGCCATTCTTCCATTTTATAGACATTAATCTTACCACCTAATCTATTAATTTTGTTAATTATTAAATCTTTTTTAAATATATATATTGAGCCATTTTGACAAACCTGTTCTTGATTAAAAAGCTGCCTTGGCTTTCTTTTTTTATAATTAATTATTAAGGGAATGTAACTTTTTTTTTTTAATGCCCAGACATCAAAATAATCTTCAGCTTTATGACATGAAAACAAAGAGTCTGACCTAGATTTTATAAATGTTTTAAATGCTAAATCAATATCTTTTGGTTTCCTAAGTGGGCTTGTTGCCTGTAAAAAAATGATATTATCAACTTTAAAATCTAAAGATTTTATGATGTGAATTATAGCGCTTTCTGATGATGAGTTGTCTTTTGATAAAGAAGTTGGTCTTCTAATTGCATTTGTATTCATTTTTTTTGCAAAATTAAGTATCTCATCATCCTCTGACGAAACATATATATTGTTTTTAAATTTTGATTTTTTTGCTTGTTGTATTGTCCAATAAAGTAAAGGCTTTCCAGAAAAAGCTAGTAAATTTTTTCTTTTTATGCCTTTTGAATTTCCTCTTGCTGGTATTACAATTATATTTTTCATTTTTTTGAAATTACCATATGAACATCGCTACAAAGTTTCTTTTTGTCTAAGACAGACTGCAAATCATCAATAAGATTATTAAAGTATTTGTTTAAATTTTTTTTATAAATAATCTTATTTTTTGGTTTACTGTTAATAGTGATAGCTCTCATTAAATCTAACATATCAGAACCAAACCACCACTCTCCAATGATCTTTAAATTAAATTTTTTAATTAAAAAATTTAATGATTTTTGAGTATATAAATGATTATGTACACCACCAAGAACTCTAGGAAATACATTTTGAAAACTGTGCTCTAAAAATACAGATAAAGATAATGTAGGTACTGCTATAAATAGATATTTAGCTTTAGATTTTTTAAAATTTTCAAATATTAAATTTGGATGTTCAAGATGTTCTATCACACCCAATAAAGTTAATACTTCTTTATCACAATTTAGAACAATATCATAAGCATCATTAATATTGAAATTTTTAATAATATTTTTTTTTAACATTTTTTTTCCTAAATTAACCATAGATGAGTTAACTTCATACCCAATTGCTTTAATTCCTTTTTTTTCACATGCTTTTAAAAAATGCCCTGCACCTGAGCCTATTTCTAATATTTCTTTATTTCCTCTTAAAATTTTTTGAAGAAAATTAAGTTTTGGCAATGAAATATTTTTAACTCTTAAATCGTAATCCTTAAAATAAAATTTCGAAAAACTTTTTTTAGAATCTTTTTTATAAAGAAATTCATTAAATTTTTGAGTATCGGCATTCATTCCATTCAAGTGTCCACAAAAAGAGCAAATAGTATAACTTGCAAAATGTGAAACGAATAGTTTGGACTTCAATTTATTTCCACATGTTTTGCAATATTTTCTCTGTATTTGTTTGGAATAAAATTTGTTCCATTTATGAGCTTGATTTGTTAAAATTTTATTTTTTGTTATAAAATCACTTTTTATTGAAATGATATTTTTTGAACTTTTGGAAAAAAATGATTTTTTATTTGGCACATTCTCTCTTTATATATTTAAATAATTCTTGTCAAACTGAGATAGTTTGATCTTATGGTATTTGATTTATTCTTAATAGTTTATATAAGACAGTTTCTTAAAAAATTTTATTAAATAAAATGAAAATATTTTTGATTGAAAGTGTTGCGGCAACACCACACTTAGAAACTTCTGGAGAAATTGCAATACGTTTAAAAAAAGAAGGACATGATGTGAGTTTTTATTATATAGGAAACAATCTTCCATGGAATGATTGGGATTTGACCTTTATTGCAAAATTTTTAGGTGGTTCTTTTGATAAAAAAATAATTAAATTTTGTGAACTTTTAAAAAAAAATAAAATTAAAATTGGTGATAACAATATAAAAGTAAATAAAGAGAAAGTTTATAATTGGTCAAAAAAATTTGATGGCAATCTCGAACAACTTAAAAAATACAAATATGATGGATCAATTCTTGGTTCTAGTGTAGCATCATCATTAATTTCACAAGTTCACGATGTAAATGTTGATGTAGAAAATAATATTAATAAAGTTTCAAATTTATTATATTCCTCAGCTTTAATTTATGAAAGATGTAAAAAATTAATTATAAAAAATAGACCAGATAAAATTTTTACTTTTAACAACAGATTTGCAACCACATACCCTATCATTTGTGCTGCTAAAAAATTAAAAATTAATATTTGTATACATGAAAGAGGAAGCGACATATCGAAGTTCGAAATATATCCAAAAGATGCTCATAATATTAATTTAATCCAAAAAAAAATTTTGTTTTATTGGAGGAATAACAAAGATAAAAACAAATTCAAAAATGCAAATAATTATTTTTTAAAAAAAAAACAAGGTAAAAATTTTAATAAAAAAAATTTAGTTAATTATAAAAAAAATCAAATAAAGAATTATCTCCCGATATTGCCAACAAATAAAAGAATCGTAAGTTTTTTTACATCAAGAGACTATGAAAAAGCTTCAATAGTAGACCAAGAATTTAATCAAAAAAAATATTTTGAGAAATTTAAGAAAATAATTAAAAAATTTAATGATATCCACCTAGTTATTAGAGTTCATCCTACATTTGGAAATTTAAAAAGTGATGATGATAAAGAATGGTCAAAACATAAAAGTAAAAATGTAACTGTTATAACATCTCAAGAAAAAGTAGATAGTTACGCTCTAATGATGAGGTCAGACATTGTAGCCACATATACCTCAAGCATTATAGTAGAAGCAGCATATTTTGGAAAACCTTCAATTTCAATTGGACATTTTTGGTGGAATGGAATGAATATAGTAGAAGAGCCTAAGACTGAAAGTGAATTAAAAAAAATTTTAAATAAAAATTATAAATTTAAAAAGAAAAATAAGATTGGTTGTCTAAAAGTTTCTAATTACTTTTTAAATTATGGTATTAAATATAAATATTATTCTCCTATTTCTAACAGTAAGGGTAAATTTTTGGGTCAAATATTAACTTGGAAACCACATATAATTCAGAACATTGAGAAATATATTAGGAAATTTTAATGAATATATTTAGAAACTGTTTACTAGTTTTATCCTCAATATTTATATCAGTTTTATTTATTGAATTGATACTCACTATATTTTTTCCTCAGGCAAAGAATGGAAGTTGGAGAGTACAAAATGATGATGGGATTTATTTAAATAAAAATAATGGCACTGCAAAACACGAATTTTTTGGAAGTAAAGAACAAGTATCTGTAACCTATCAATTCGGAGAATATAATAATAGAGTAATTCTAGATGATATCTATTCACAAAATAAGAATAGAGTTTTGGTGCTAGGCGATTCAAATGTTTTTGGATGGTTGCTTGATGATCAAGATTTATTTATAACAAAACTTCAGCAATCATATAGTAATTATTATTTTATTAATGCATCAGCTGGTGGTTTTAGTGATGCAGATATGTATTTATACTTAAAAAGATATTGTAAAACAATTAATCCAAAATTTATACTTTTTTTTATAGATGTGGATAGGGTTATAAGAAAACAATCCTTAGATATAAATAATAAAAATGAACTTATAATAAAAAAAAATGAAATAAATAAATTAAAAGATTTTTTGAATGAAAAAAGATTTTATAATTATTTAATTCAGAACTCAAATTTATTTCAATTTATTAAAAAAATTTATATAATAAGTACTGGTAGTTATATTGACTATATTGATAAAAAAAATTACACCAAAAAGATCAAACAAAACAATTCAATTAACGCTAAGAAAAATGATGATGATGTAAAAAAAAAAAATGGGGATCTTAAATTTAATAGTGAAAAGTCTTTATTAAAAAAACTTTTTAATAACATAAAAATTGTATCTGACAAATGTAAGTCTGAAATTATTTTTATTGATATAGCTTTATTTACTAAAGAAGCTACATCAAAAGCAAGAAATTATGTCATCGATAATTTTAAAGAAATGTTTGAAAATAGAAATAAAATAAATTTTGTTAGTCTTTACAATGAGATGACAGAATATAGAAAAAATAAGTCAGCTTTTGACTTGGAAGAAGGTCATCCAAATAGTAGAGGGAATGAAATTATTTATAAAAGTTTAAAAAAGGAAATAAAAAATTTCATATCTATTAAATAACAATTAAAATAACCTATCTTGTTTTATCAAATATATACTTAGATATTTTTTGAAATCCTAAAATATTATAGTGTCCATTTAATCCAAAAGGGAAAAGGTCTAATGGATTTTCTTCTTTCAGGAAAACACCTTCATGGATATCAATATAATTAATATTTAATTTTTTAATAATTTTTTTTACTTCTATTGAGGTACTTTCATCATAATCTTCTTTTAATTTATACCTTGAATATTCAGGCAAGTAGACAAAATGAAAATTTGAGCCTAACTCATTTGAAAGTTTTTTTGCATTTAATATAATTTTTTCAAATTCTTGATGAACTTTAGGAGATGTAGTTGGATTGTTATCAAAAAACATCATTCTTAAATTATATAATTTCAAAAAATTTTTTGTTAAACTAAAACTAACTTTATTTTTTGCTTTTTGATTTTCTAAATCAATATTTTCAACAACAATTCTATCTATTATTTTTTGTTTGTTTTTCAAATTTTGAGTGAAGTTTTCATCACTTAAATACTTTGTAAGTATTTGATTTTGAATTTCTTTTCTTAGATTGTCCATATCTCCATTCATATAGAGCCAAACAACATTTTTTACATTTTTGGGTAAATATTCTCTTAATGCAGCATACTCTATTAACGGACCATTACCTCCATATCCAATATTAAGTACTTTTTTATTTGTTAAAGATCTTAAACGTGAGGCAATATCAAAAGGTCTATTTACACAAGCCCCATGAGTAAATGAATCACCAATAATCAAATATTCAAACTTATCATTATTCCATTCTCCAATTGGATTATTAAAGCCATATTTGTCGCTTTCATAAATAGAAAAATAACCATTTTCATTACAAAAAATTGTTAATGATTTTGATTTACCCGAAAAAGGAAATATTTTTAGTTCATCTTTCTTTAAATATATTGAGGGTGAAACCGTAACAGCGACATTAGGGTTTTGTAATTTATAGTCCTCATATATTTCAAGACGTGATCTAGTTTCATATTCAAAATTATAAATTTTTTTATTATACTGATTATTTTTTATTATGTTAATAATCAAATATCCTTCAAATAAGTATAAACAGAAAATAGTTGATAAAAATATTATAAAAAAATAGCTTTTAACTAAGTTGTTGAGAAAAAAGCTTAAGATTGACAATAAAATTAAAAAAAATGCTAAAAAATAATACTTTAGGTAATAACCTCTATTGTTTCCATCCCAAAAAAATTCGGATTTATAAAAAATATAAAGCAAAATAGAAATAGATATAAATAAAAAAAAATTGGAAAAAAAATTTTTTTTAATATTTTTATTCATTGAAATAAACCCATTCATAGGAATACATCTCTTTTGACCAAGTAAGTTTATTGTTATATTTCACTTCTATTTTTTTTATAAAGTCTAATTTATCTTTGTAAGACAAAGTTTCTAATTTAATCGGTGGAAATCCCCACTTTCTTTCAAATAATTTTGAAACTTTATCCTTATCCTTTTGATTGTTTGAATGGCCTCTCGTAACACTAGGAGCTGGTAAATCATGTATATAATGTATTTTTGGAGATAGAATATTTATCAATCCCTGGTTCTGAGTCGATAAACAAATATCTTCATCTGCAAATAAGCCATGTGGAATGTCTAAATCAGTTAATTCAATACTTCTAAAAATCTCTGATTTAAAAGCCATTAGTTCCGTAAAACATGCATGTATTTTAGTTTTTGACTTAGGAAAATCTAATAAATTAAAATTGATAAATAATCTTGAAATTAAATTGAAGATTTTTTTATTATTTTTATTAATTAAATCTAAACCTTTTTTTAATTTATAAGTCTTATGGTTCCACCCCGGTTTTTGATTATGATATTCATAATCAATTGCAAATGTTCTGCTATCATTTTTAATTCTATCAATATGAAAGGCTCCTCTTAATTGTGGGTGGTAGTGAGCATCTTTATAAGCATCATCTATAAAGCATGCGACACCAAGATTTTTAACATTTTCAAACTCCTTTATAAAGATGTCGTCAAAAGCATTTGTTAAAAAAAATACATCATCATGCATTAAAAATGTATATTTAAAGTTAATGCTATGTTGTTTTGTTAAATTAAGCCAATCAAACCAGCTAAATTTTTCCTCATTAAACTTCTGGACATGTTTTTGATTTAAATTTTTAATGTAATTATAAACTTCTGTTTTTAATTCGTTACTATAAAATAAATGAATTTCATAATCATTATGCTTGGATAATTTTGTTATACTATTGATTAAATTTTCTATGTTTCTAATTTCAACACCGTACCCACCTATTTTAGCACTATAAAGAATAGAATTATTCATTCTCTAAATTCGCTTATGGGTCTTAGCACAATATTTGTCATTTTTAGAGGAAGGAACTTTTACACAAATAACGTAGGTATTTGTTAAAAATTTTGGATCCGCAATTTCCTTTTGTTTCAATATAAAGATATCATTCTTGGTTAAAGTTTTATTTCTTATTTTCATTTTGCCTTTAACTATCAAATTTATTTCAATTGATTTTTTGTGGTAGTGATAGGGCCATTTTTCATTTTTTTTGTGCAATTTATAAGAAACTTCAAATTTTTTTGTTTTAAAGGCTGTAGGCAAAAAATCACCTACAAACCAACCACCTTTCATTTTTTTAAAATTAAAAATTTTCATCAAATATTTTATAATAATGATAATATATTTAAATCATATTGGAATATTTTTTTATTTGTCTTTTTACATTTACTAAATTAATTTGTTTTGGCGTGTTAACTTTATAATATCTTGCACCAGATCTTTGTGCTGATAGCAATCCTACTGGTGAGTCTTCAAAAATCAAGCAATTTTCTTTTTTAAGACATAGTTTAGAGATAGCAAATGCATAAGGTTCAGGATTCGGTTTGGGCTTAACTTTAGAGTTATTTGTTATTATTATGTCAAAAAAATTATTTATCTTTAATTTTTTTAATATTAAGTTACTAGTATCTTTATTTCCATTTGTAACAAGTGCCAATCTATAATTATTATTTTTAAGATATTTAAATAAATTATAAATTTTAAATGAAAACATTTTTCTTTTAATTATTTCACTATTAAAAATTTTTTTTTTAAGCTTATATATTTTAAATATATCTGATTTTTTTATATATTTTCCATCACTTAAAATTTGAAGCTTTTCACGTGTTGTTATCGTTTGTTTTATTAAAGATTTAATGTCATTATTTATTTTACAATAATGTTTTAATGCATTTAAAGTTGATGAAACCTGTAAATTTTGCGTAGAAACTAAAACTCCATCCAGATCAAATAAAATACCTTTTATCATCTTTTTTATTTTTATATTTTTTTTTAAAATTACTATAATCTTTTGGTGTTCCAATAAGAAAATACTCCTTTTTTTTTAATAGATATGGAACTAAAGTCAATTTTTTCTTTAAAAGATACTTATACGTTTCTGAAATATATGGTTCTCTTTTATTTTTATTTTTTTTTAAGTCAAATATAAGTTTTTTTGAGGACTCAAAAAACAAACTTGTTTTCTTCCAATAATGGACTCCAATTAATGCATTATCTGAAATAACTTTTTTTTCAACTATATTAATTATTTTTTTATTTTTTATAGCTACAAAACTATTTTTTTTGCTTCTAGATTTATAGGTTAAAACTGCTCCATCGGCATTTTCTTTTTTAACAAAATCGAAAAAAAACTCAGGTTTCCAATTTAAGTACTGGTCACAATTAGCAATGATAAGTGGTTTGTTTTGGTCTATTTTTTTTACTTTTAGACATGTACTTACAGGTCCATTAGTAGTTTTATCAAGCTTTATTATTTTATTTGAAGATGTGTATTTTTTTAAAATTTTTAACAATTGGTTATTAAATTTTTTATTTTTATATTTTCTTATTACAAAGAAAAAGTTGGCGTTTTTTAAATTTAAAGATCTGATTGATATCTCAATTAATGTTTTTTTAAAAACTTTTATCAGCGGCTTTGGATTTGAAAAATGTTCATTTTTAAATCTAGTTCCATCACCAGCTAATGGTATAATTACATTTATAGACATTCTTTAAATTTATCTGAAAAACTTTCAACATAATCTGAACAAAAACCACTAAATAAATTTATTTTTTTTTTATTAATTTCGGGTAAACAAATTATAGAGTCTTTTATTTTTGTATCATTATTTATACTTGGATGACACCAAAGCCAATTTTTTGATGTTATTGTAATTTGATCATCTTCATGCCAGAAATAATTTACTTTTAAATTTTTTAAATAACCTAATGCTTCTAAGTTTTTTGCATGGCACCATAAACCTTTCTTTTTTAAAAAATCTTCATTTACTGTATGATTTACATCTTCTTTTAAAGAATGTGCTAATACCACTTCACCATTTACATACCAGACATCAATTTCACAATCATAACCTTTTTCTAAAACTTTGATAATTTGTTTAGGATTGTTTTCTTGACTTTTGATTGAGCCATTTAAGTTACCTCTATGAGAAATTTTAATCATAATTGTATTGACTTAACATTATTAAAAATTTTTACAAATTAAATTATTTAGACTTTATTTTGCTTAGCTTGAAATTAATTAAATAATTATAAATATAATATTGAATGAACTTACCTAGACTATAAATAAAAAAATTAGCAACTTTAAACTTGAGTTTTGTATTCTTAAATTTATACCCATTTTTCATAGATCCTTGAAAATATTTAAAACTTAAACCACCAAGAACCCAAAAGGCAGCATATTTTAATGCGCCTATATTGCTTATACTTCTAGGTTTAAGATTTTTTTTTAAAAGAAGTTTCATTACATGATTGTGGTTTTTGGGAATGTAACAACATTTAAAATCCTCATAAATTCTTCGACCTAGTAATATGGATGGTTTTTTCCAATATACTGCTTCAATACCTGTCTGTGAATTATAAGTTATAACCTTGTTACTTTTGAACATTATACTGTAAGAGCTTATTTTTGATGATGGTGGGATCACAAAAATATTATTTTTTGGATCGTGAAGGTTTTCTATTTCTCTGTCAAATTTCCAAAAAACTTTTTCTAAATAAGGATGTACTCTTATGTACAAACATATATTTTTATTTTTTAGTTTTTTTAAACTATTTACAATTTTATTAATTGAGTCATTTTGATGTTTATATATAGTTTGATCAAATTCACCTCCTAATGTAAAATATTCATCTTGTGAACTAGTAAAATAAACTAGATTTATTTTATTATCATCCCATGTAGAGGGCAGTAAATTTTTTTTTTGTTTTAAAACATATGATGCTCTATCATTTATTACTCTACCTGCTCTTTTATATTTGAAATAATATTCACATTTATTTTTTTTATTTTTTTTAATATTCCAAAACTTATTAAAAAGATTTTTCATTGGTTTGAGATCTGTTGGTAAGTGATTTCTAAATTCTTGAATTCCAATATTTTTTTCACCATCACCACAAAATTCAAGAATAAAACAATTTATTTTTAATTTTTTACATAATCTAACAATTGGTCTATATTCTGAGTGTCGCCCATTGTATAAATAAACTACATATTTTTTTGTATTAAGTTTCTTTTTAAAAAAGAAATAGATATTTAATGAAGTGTTTATAATTTTATTTAAAGAATTTTCTGAAATTAAGCCCTCAAGATTTGCATCTCTCGATAAACCTAGGTAACTAGACAAAGCACTAGTACCAAAATCAATACCAAAAAAACTTAATTTCTTTACTTGATCTGGGGTTTTTTTCTTTTTTTTTAAAAATTTATAATAATAATCTTTAAAATCATTTATGTAAGTTAGTTTAAAATTACCTCGTAAATTCTTAAAACCTGTCTTTCTTTTAATAAAACAAGCTTTATCAATTAAAGTTTGAGAGAAAATATTTTTAGAAGTTGTATGAACTTCGCCGCTTAACTTATCTTTACCTAAAGTGATTATTTCAACATTTTTTTTTTGGTCAATTAATATTTGTGCCTTACTTAGCATAATCTCAAACTCTGGAGTATTTAGTGAGGTGGGAATATAAACAATATATTGCATTGATATTATTTTCGAATTACTGATACATTAATATATAAAATTATCTAGTAAATAATGTGTCAAAAATTATGAGTAAAACTTTTTATAATCTTCCAGAAAAAGTAATTTTTTGTAAATCTTGTGTCCAATCTAATCAAAGACCCAGTACTTCACCAGAACATAAAAAAAATTCAAGTGATATCCCTACTGTAGGTTTCAAGGATGGGATTTGTGATGCATGTAGATACTATAAAGAAATTAAAACAAAAATTAATTGGAATGAAAGAGAAAAACAGCTTATCGATCTTTGTAACAAATACAGAGATCCAGATTCTCAATACGATGTTCTTGTACCAGGTAGTGGTGGTAAAGACAGTATATACGTTGCTCATTTACTAAAATACAAATATAACATGAAACCATTGACAGTTACCTGGGCTCCACACATTTTTACTGATATAGGGAGAATTAATTTAGATAACTGGATTAAATCAGGATTTGACAATATTTTAATAACCCCAAATTATAAAGTTCACTCTACTCTAACTAGATTGGCTTTTGAGAACTTAGTAAATCCTTTTCAACCTTTTATAATAGGGCAAAAAAATGTTGCACCAAAAATTGCTTTAAAATACGGAATTAAATTAATTATGTATGGAGAGAATCATGCTGAAGCTCATAATACATTAAATGAAAATTTATCTCCCCTTATGAACAGAGACCATTACACAATATCTTCCCCTGAAGAAAATCTTTTTTTTGGAGGCGTTTCTATTAAAAATTTATCAGAATTTAATATCTCAAAAAATGATATAAAAATTTATATTCCTGAGCTAATTGACAATATAATTAACGCCGGGATTGAGGTGCATTTTATGAGTTTCTATAAAAACTGGTCTCCTCAAGAAAATTATTACTACGCAAAAAAAAATTCCAATTTTCAATCAAATACAGATGGAAGAAGTGAGGGAACTTATACAAAATTTTCAAGCCTTGATGATAAGATCGATGGGCAACACTACTTTACCATGTTCATAAAATTTGGACAAGGAAGAACAATGAATGATGCTTGTCGTGATATTAGAGATGATTTTATAGATAGAAACGAGGCACTTTTACTTATGCAAAAATATGATGGTGAATTTCCAAAAAAATACTTTAAAGAATTTTTAGATTACATAAACATTACTGAAGAAAAGTATTGGACAATTATTGATAAAGCTAGACCACCACACTTGTGGGAAAAAAAGGATGGCAAGTGGTATTTAAAGAAAGCTGTTTGGATGGAAAATATCTAAATGAAACTCTTGAGAATAATTTCAAGATTAGATTTAAAGTTTGATAAAGTTGTTAAAGGAATTCACTTAGAAGGGTGGAAAAAATATGGTGATGCTAATGAACTTTGCAAGAAATATTACGAGCAAGGTGTAGATGAAATTATATTTTTAGATTCAGTTGCAAGTTTGTACAATAGAGACAAAACAGTTGAAATTTTAGAAAAGTCAGCAAGAAATTTGTTTATACCAATAACAGCTGGTGGTGGAATAAAAAATATATGGGATGCAGAGGAATTATTTAGATCTGGAGCAGATAAAATAACTATAAATTCTGCAGCAATAAAAGAGCCTAAAATAATAAATGAGATCTCAAAAAACTTTGGTTCTCAATCTTTAGTAATTTCAATTCAAGCAAAAAGGCAGGGAAATGATTGGAATATATATTTCGATGCTGGAAGAGAAAAAACCGAGATCAAAGTATGCGATTGGATAAATAAATGTCAAGATTTGGGGGCTGGAGAGTTTCTCTTAACATCTATAGATAAAGATGGAACTGGAGAAGGGTTTGATTTAGAATTGATTAAAACAACTACTGAAATATTAAGTATTCCTTTAATTGTAAGCGGTGGTTTTGGAGATTTATCACATCTAGATGAATTAATAAAATTTAAAAGAGTTACTGGCTTAGCAATTGGTAGAGCGCTGCATACAAATAAATTTAAAATAAATGACATTAAACAGTATTTAATTAAAAAAAATATAACAATTAGAATTTAGTAATGATTATTATAGTTGATTATAAAGTTGGAAACTACTTTAGTTTGATTAATGCACTAGAAAGATGCAAAGTAAAATTTAAAGTATCGAATGATAAAATTGATATAGAAAAAAGCGACACTCTAATATTGCCCGGTGTAGGCTCTTTTAGAGTTGGCATGGAGAATTTAAATAGACTAAACTTGATTGATTCAATAAAAAATCATTTTATAAAAAAAAGAAAAATTTTAGGTATATGTTTGGGGATGCAACTTTTATTAGATGAATCTGAAGAATTTGGTTTTTCAAAAGGACTAGGCATCATCAAAGGAACTATAAAAAAACTTCCACAAATTTCAAAAAATAATGATCATAACTTATTACCAAACATAACGTGGAGTAAAATTAAAAAAAATCAATCAAGTAAAAATGATTTTTTTTTAAATAATACTTCTGATCAAAGCTTTTATTATTTTGTACATTCTTATTATGCTGAATTAGAGAATAAAAAAAACGCTCTTTCATTTTCATATTTTTATGATTTTAAATTTCCATCAATAATAAATGAAGAAAATGTTTTTGGAACTCAGTTCCATCTGGAAAAAAGTGGAAATGAAGGTATCCAAATTTTAAAAAATTTTTTAAATAAATAAATTTAAATTTTTTTTAATTTTTTATTATTTTTCAGATACTAGGACAGCTAAATCTTTATGAAATTTAATATTATTTTTTTGTTTAACAAATTTACCTCGATTTTTTGGAGATGGAGATCTAAAAATACCAAAAAAATAATCTAAAAATTTTTCACCTACTAAATATTTAAATCTAGTATTTTTTAAAATAAAATCTGGAAAATATGAAATAATTAATTTTAAAAACGATTTTAGACTATAGTTGGCATAATTGGTTATTGTTATATTTCTGAATTGACTATTGCTAAAATATTTTTTCCATTCTGATCTTCTTATTTCATGCTCACCATTATCTCTTCTAGTGAAGTTTGGCATAAAATCAATTTTATGAAATTCAAAATATTTTTTATCATATACTATATTCAGTTTCCTATTTATCATTGCGTCAGAAATTCTATCTGATTGAATTCTATCTATGGAAATAATTTTACTATTTGGTTTTAACACTCGATAACACTCATCTAAAACTTTTTTTAAATTATTTGCATGATGAAATGCATCATATTGTATAATAAAATCAAATGAATTATCTTTGAAGTAATTTAACGTAATTCTCAACAATCTCTAAACAATATATTTTTTCAATTTCTTTTTTTTGAGATATTACAGAAGACAAAAATCCTACACCAGCTCCTAATTCCAGACCACTTCCATAAAATAAATTACCATGTGTTTTAGAAATTAGATTTAACAATTCATTTGTTTGATCCTGACTTAAGTAAATTGTTTTTTTTATAATTTCACTGGCATTTAATAACGATAAATTTTTAGCTGAATCATTTGCCTTTTTAAACCAATTTTGATTTTTAAACTCGTTGACTTCGCTTTTTAAAATATCTAACACAAACAATAATATGTTTATTTAAAACAATATTTTAAATTTATCAAAGTTTTTATTAAGTTCACATAAAATATTTTTAATGTATAAAAAGACTAATGTTTAAGAAACCATTTTTAATAGCCGAAGTTGGTCTAGCTCATGAAGGGTCATTAGGTATTGCTAAGTCTTTTGTTAAAATTGCAAAAGAAAATGGTGCAGATGCTGTTAAATTTCAACATCATAATTTTGAATACGAGTCCTCTAGATTAGAAAAATTTAGAAAAAATTTTTCAAGTCAAGACAAAACAAGAGCGGAATATTGGAAAAGGACATCATTTAATTTGTTTGAATGGAAAAAGCTTAAAAAATACTGTGATAAATTAAAAATAAAGTTTATATGCTCTCCATTTTCAATAAAATCAGCAGAAGAATTAAATGAAATTGGCGTTTATGCATGGAAAATAGCTTCAGGGGAATTTAATAATATACCATTAATAGAATATATTTTAAAAAATTCAAATAAACCAATAATTTTATCAACTGGTTTAACAACTACTAATGAAATCAAAAAAATCTTAAAAGTTTTTAAAAAATATAAAAGAAAAGATTTTGCAGTTCTACAGTGTACTAGTAGATATCCTACCAGTTTAGAAGATGTAGGTCACGACTTAATTGAAAAATTTAAAAAAGAATTTAAATGTAATGTTGGAATATCTGATCATAGTGGACAAATCAATTCTTTAATTATTGGATTATATAAAAATGCAGACTTAATTGAGTTCCATGTAACATTTCATGAAAATTTTTTTGGTCCAGACACAAGCTCATCAATAAAACCCGATGAAATAAAATTTTTATCAAAACTCAGAGATGACATTTACAGAATTAAAAATATAAATACAAACAAAGAAAAACTTACATCTAATCAAAAAAAGATGATAAAATTATTTGGCAAGTCTATCTTTGCAAAGCATGATCTTAAAAAAAATCAAAAAATTAAAATGGATAATTTAAAATTTCTAAAACCAGGTACTGGAATAAAGGTTGTTGATTATAAAAAAGTTTTAGGAAAATATACTAATAGATATATAAAAAAAGATAAATTAATTAAATTTTCAGATTTAAAATAACATGAAAAAAAAAATTTGTTTTGTAATTTATAATAGATCTAATTATGCTAGGTTAAAACCTATCCTAGAAACTATAAAAAAGTCTAAAAAATTTGAACTAAAAATTATTTTAACTTCTTCATCTATACTTTTCAAATATGGAGATTTAAAAAAAATAATTATAAATGATGGTTTTAAAGTTGATTATACTTTCTTCTCTCATATTGAGGGAGAGAATAATGTAACAATGACTAAATCCGTCTCTATAATTATCAATGAACTCACAACAGCTTTTCAATTAATTAAGCCAGATATTGTGGTAACTATTGGTGACAGATATGAGACAATGGCTACAGGAATTTGCTGCTCATTTTTAAATATATATTTAGTACATATTCAAGGAGGTGAATTGACTAGTTCTGTTGATGAAAAAGTGAGACACGCAATAACAAAATTGTCTAATCTTCACTTAGTCTGTACAAATCAAGCAAAAAAAATTGTAATTCAGATGGGTGAGAATAAAAATAGAGTATTTAATGTTGGATGTACATCGATAGACCTAATTAAAAAAATTAACTTTAATAAAAATTTAAATCTTGATAAATATAAATTTGGTGTAGGGTATAAAATTGATTTAGAAAAAAAATATTTAGTTGTATTAATTCATCCTAATACTCTAGATTATCAAAAAAACTTAAAATTGGTCTCAAATACATTTAAGGCTATAACAAAATTAGATATACAAACTTTATGGATTTGGCCTAATGTTGATGCAGGCTCGGATTTGATCTCAAGGTTTTTAAGATCGAAAAGAGAAGAAAAAAAAAATTTAAAAATCAACTTTTATAAAAATTTTGAACCAGAAGATTTTTTAAAAATAATAAAAAAAAGTGAATGTTTAATAGGTAATACCTCAAGTGGTATTAGAGAATGTTCTTATTTGGGTATTCCATTTGTTAATATAGGGGATAGACAAGATCAAAGAGAAAGAGGAAATAACGTAATTGACACAAAGATTAATGATAAGTTTATTTCAAAAAATATTCAAACGGCAATTAAAAAAAAAAAGACAATAAAGAAAAGTAAATTATACGGCAACGGAAATGCTAGCACAAAAATTTTGAAAATATTTAATAAAATAGATTTTGATATATCAAAAAAATTTATCATCAATTAGATTTTTATGTCTTTTGAAACTTTAAAAAAAAAGATAATAAATAAAAAAGTAAAAATTGGAATAATTGGTATAGGCTATGTTGGATTACCACTTGCTATTAGCTTTTCTAAAAAAAAATTTAAAAATATAATTGGAATTGAAACTAACAAATCAATTTTGCAAAAAATTAAAAAAAATAAATCTCATATTTCACACATCAAAAATAATGAAATAAAAAAATTAAATAGAAATTTTCAAATTTCAAACAAATTAAGCTTAATTAATCAAGTAGATGTTGTAATTATTTGTCTTCCAACTCCATTAAATAAAAGTCTTTCACCTAATATGAGCTATATATCAAATTGTATTTATAAAATTAAAAATTATTTAAAACCAGATCAGCTTTTAATTCTTGAAAGTACGGTTTATCCTGGGGCTACAAATGAATTGATTGTTAAAAAAATTAAAAAAAAATTTAATGTCGGAAAGAATTTTTTTGTAGGTTATTCACCAGAAAGAGAGGATCCTGGAAATAAGATGTCAGCTTCCGCACAAATGACAAAACTTGTTTCAGGTAAAACTAAAAATTGTCTTGAATTAACAAAAAAATTATACAGCTCTGTTTTCAAGAATATTTGGTCCTTATCTAATATTGAAACTTGTGAAATGACAAAGCTATATGAAAATATTTATAGATCTGTGAACATTGGAATGGCAAACGAAATGAAGATTATTTGTAATGGCTTAAATATGGATGTATATGAAATAATTAGAGCAGCTAAAACTAAACCTTTTGGTTTTAATGCATTTTACCCAGGCCCAGGATTAGGGGGACATTGCATACCTATAGATCCATTGTTTTTAACGTGGATTGCTAAGAAAAATAAATTGAGTACAAAATTTATTTCATTATCAAATAAAATTAACAGAGAAATGCCAAATTATATTTACAAAAAATTTTTGAATATTAAAAAAAATTTAGAAAAATTTAATATTTTAATCGTTGGTATCGCATATAAAAAAAATATTGATGATACAAGAGAGTCACCTGCTTTAAAATTTATGGATTTACTGACTAAAGATAAAATAAAATTTAAATATTACGATCCATATGTAAAAGAATTAAATTATAATTCTAAAATTATTAAATCCTTAAAATTAAACTTAATAAAAAAAATGAAAAATTGCATTAGCATAGTTATTACTGATCATGATAAAATAAATTTTAATTTAATAAAAAAATATTCAAAATATATTATTGATACTAGAGGTAGATTTAAACCTAATGGAGAAAACATTGTATCTTTCTAAAAATATATTAGGAATAATCCCTGCAAGAGGAAATTCAAAAGGAATTAAAAACAAAAATTTAAAAATAATAAATGGAAAACCACTAATTTATTATACAATTAAAAGAGCAAAAAAATCACGTCATATCTCTGATTTAATTGGAAGCACAGATAGTAAAAAGATAAAAAGAAAATTTAATAATTTTGGAATAAAAACCCCATTTGACAGACCTTCAAACCTTGCAGGTGATAAATCAAATATTATTGATACATTATTATACTGTTTAAAAAAAATGGAGAAACTCAAAAATAAAAAATACCATTTTATTTGCCTACTTCAACCAACTTCACCTTTAAGAAAAAAGAATGAAATTGATAAATCGATAAAAAAAATAATAAAACAAAAAGGAGATTCATTAATAAGTTTATGCAAACTAGATGATCCACATCCATATAAGTTAATGAAAATAAAAAATAAAAAAATATCTTTTTTTAAAAGAAATTTTAAAGATGTAATGAATAGACAAATGATGCCAGAATTATATATGCCCTCAGGTAATATTTATATAGTTAATCGTAAAACATTGGTAGACAAAAAAACTATTCATGGACAAAAATATTTATATTCTTTAATCGATCAAAAATATTATTTAAATGTAGATAATGATGACGATTTAATTGTTGCTAAAGAAAAACTAAAAAAACTATATTAATTTGAAAAACATAATTTATATAATTGATAGCTTGTCTCCTTTAGCCTTAAAAAGTTTAAGTAAAAAATTTTATAAAATAAAAAATAGTAAATTTACTCATTTTGATAAATTAATTAAGAAATCTATTTTGTTAGAAAATATTTATGGGCACGGTGAAACATACTCAACTATTTTTACTGCATTAACTGGAAAAAACATTTATAAATATAATTGTGACTCTTGGTATCTCAAAGATTCATTTAAAAAATTTTCAGATTTTGGTTTTGATTTTAAAAAAAAAGACTTCACCAATATTTATCTTAGAAATGCTAGTCCAAATAATAGCAATGAAGGTTTCTATGGAAGATTTTTAAATTCTGTATCAAAAGACTTTGATTACAAATTACTTAAAAAACAATCTAAAAAAGATACATTTTCAAAATACATTAAAAGAGAGAGAAAATTGAATGAATTATTAAAAAATAAGGAAAAAAAATTTTTCATTTTGATTCATGATTATACGCTACATGACAGTAAAGACGCTTATAACGGTAATACAAAAAAAATTTTGAATGTTATTGATAAAAATTTAACAAAAAACTTTAAAGATACTTTGTTGAATATAAATTATGACAAAAAAAAAGATAATTTAATTGTTTTTTCAGACCACGGATTAACTGTAAGTCCAGAATCAAACCTGTATACAAAATCCCATACATCAAAAAAGCAATATGACATGTTATATAAAAATATTTTTTTAGATGAAAAAATAAAAATGCTATTTTTTATTAACTCTCCCAAAATAAATAAAAAAAAAATTATTAAAGGAAATTATCAGGCTAAAGATTTATATTATATTATTCATAATTTTTTTAAAAATACAAAAAAATTAAATAAATTTTTTAACCTTGTAAAAAGCCGTAGTAAAAAAACTTTAATAACTTCAGTTAGGTCTACAAGAGCAACTATATACGAGAATTATTATGAAAAAAATAATTTTCATAATCATATAATTTATATTAAAAATAAAAAAAAATTTATTTATAGCAATAAACACGAAGACAAATTTATAGAACAAGTTGAAGATAAATTTTTTTCAGTTAGTGAAGGTAAAATAGATAATAATTTTAAGTTATGGATAGATGACTACTTTACTTTACAAAATAGAATAAAAAAATACTTTCTTTTTACAAAATACAAAATAAGTAGATTATTTGCCAAATTAAAATAATTTTAAAAAAATTACTTTATCTTAGATCTTATAAAAAAAGACAGATGATCAATTACAAATATTGTTATAAATATCATTATTATAATTGCTGAAACTCTCTCATATTCAAACATTCTAAATGAAGATTGTAATTCATAACCTATACCACCAGCCCCAACTATACCTAGCATTGTAGCCATTCTTACATTTCTATCTAAGATATATAAGTTATTAGCAACGAATGAAGGCAATACCTGAGGAATAACGCCGAATGAGATTATTTGACTTTTTGTTGCACCAGAAGATTTAAGAGCATCGATTGGTCCTTTATTTATATGCTCAATATCTTCAGCGTAAAATTTTGCCAAGAATCCCATCGTATGCAAACCTAATGCAAGAACACCTGGCATTGCTCCAAATCCAATCGCAATAACTAAAATCATTGCAATAATAAATTCAGGGATGGCTCTAAAGAATATAACTATGGTTTTACAGATTAGGTATATAAAATAATTAGGAGCTAAATTTCTTGCTGAAAACAATCCAAGTGGAATTGATAAAACTATTGCAATAAAAGTTCCTAGAAAAGCAATTTCAATAGTTTCAAACATTGCATAAATTAATTGATTCAAATTACTAAAATCAGGTGGAAGCATTCTAGATATAATGTCTCCGAAATATTTTGAAGAGTCTGTCAATAATTTAATAAAATCAATCTCTAAGTCATTTACAACAAATACTAAGACAAAAGAAAATATTCCTATAGTGGTAAGAGTTTTCCAAGACCATTGGGGTTTAAGATAAGTCGCAAGATCTTCGTCTTTATTGTCTACTTTTAGCTTTATAACATTACGATCCATATTATATGTATATTTTCTCTAAATTAGATTTGTTAATATTTTCAGACTTTTCATCAAATATGATCTTTCCATCCAAAAGACCTACTAATCTATCTGAGTATTTTTTTGCTAAGTCAACTTGATGAAGATTACAAAGAATAGTTGTACCAAACTCTTTATTAATTTTCTTTAATAGAGATAAAATTAAATTTGCAGCTTTAGGATCTAAGCTAGCAACGGGCTCATCAGCTAACAATAATAATGGTCTTTTAATTATAGC